>ERZ1023203.77-NODE-77-length-20665-cov-582.673654_pt1 | contig 20665 bp, 4 predicted proteins | sample MGYA00380444_ERZ1023203 | MGnify/ENA primary metagenome ERZ1023203 (study PRJEB33173, sample SAMEA4830386) | metagenome | study: EMG produced TPA metagenomics assembly of the PRJEB25223 data set... | reverse complement strand
TTTACGTGTGGTTTTACACGTTCAAACTTGGCCTTTGCCATGATGGTTTCCTCGATTGTTAATTAAACACCACGGTTTTGAAATATATAAATAAATTCAAAACCATATCCTGACACATTATAGCATATAAGATTTTTGATTGAAATACATTTAAATTCTTTTATTTCATCATAATGTCTCAACTAAGCCATCTAAATGAAATAATCAAACCAGCGTCTTGCCTTAGTCGAAATACCAAGCAAATTGTATGATCATAAACACCAAAAAATTCCCAATAAAAAATCCTTAGAAATATCTAAGGATTCTAAATATGGAGCTCTTGGCGAGAATTGAACTCGCGACCTCTCCCTTACCAAGGGATTATTTCATATTTAAAATCAAGGGTTTGTTCTGTGTTGGTGTAATTTAGGAGTAAATACCAAAAACCTACCCATATTAGGTAGGTTTTTAGTGCGTAGTAGTATAGAAATTTTAGACTAATAAATCAAGACACACTTCTTATTCACAAGAACATAGCTATTAATGGTAACTGTGCTAATGCACCAATACCTGTAAATGCCCCAAGACCTGTATTAAACATAGGGAAGAATGGATTTAATAAACCAGCAACAGGTAAATATTCTTCTACCATAAAATGTTGAAGCATTGCATGACCACCATTTTGATGTAATTGTCTTGCTAGTGCTCGTTGGAATCTCACAGTAAACTTAGTAAACATAAACAGACCCAAATCATTTGCTGCTTGTAGTGTACGGTTTGTAGGAATGTCATAGTTAATAAATACTTCCTGAGCCATTTGGATACCATCTTCAAATGCAGCTTTCTTAGACTTACCCATCTTCAATGATTTTCTTTCAATATGCTTAGCTAACACATATTTAGCAGCAAAATCAGAGAACTGAGTAGATTCACTCAAAAACTTATGAATCTCTGTATCAGGGTGGAATGTTGCCCACTTCATTGTTGTGCGTACTGGTTGTGGTATCTTCTCTGCAAGGTTATCTAATTTCTTCTCAAAGTCAGATTTAAATAACTTGGTTTCAGAACCCATATCAATGTCTTCCACAATCGTACTCATCAAGCCTTCTTCCATGTACTCGTGCATACCTGAATTTTGCATATTCTGTCTGACAGCAACTAACTCTGCTTGAAGCTTCTTACGCTGAGATTCAGAAGTTGCATTAAGCATTTCAAAGTTAATACGCTGTTCTTCTGCTTGTAATTGACGATAAGCTTTACCTTCTTTCCAAGCATAGAACATACCCCTTGCTAACTCTGTAGGTGTAATACCGTAAGCTGCTGAGATTAAAGCATTAGCGATAATGTTACCAATCAGAACTTTGACAGAACGAATCACAATAAGGTCTTTGGCTTGGGTAACAAACCACTCCCAAACATATTGATGATTAGCAGCTTTATTACGAGCTTGTTTACCATAGATATTTTCATACAAAGTTACCATGAACTTCTCAAAGTAATTACGCTCACCACTCACCTTATCAAACATCTCAGAAACATTATATTTTCTAAAACCAAAGACAGAGTTAAATACTGCTGTACGAATAACAAATGGTTTACCCTTACCAAATTGATGCTGCATTTCTTGGTAGAACTCATAAGGCATCATACGAAGCATCTCTTGAACTCTTGGATCAGGAGAATTGGGGTTAATCACTGTAAAGTGTACAGGTGAGATTTTAAAACCAGTTGTAGGATTCTTAGCGTCTTCAGCCAGTACTTGTGCTAGTGTACGCTGTGTCTCTACTAACTTTGGTTTAGCAACCAATTCACTACCCATAGTGGCTAACATCATATCAAATGATAAATCACGGTCTAGTAGCTTATCTCTTAATTCACCTGACATTTCATAGTTATAACCCAAAATCAGCATATCATTACCATATCGTGGAATGAGATGATTGCCCTTAATATCTCTTGGGTCATAGTTATGTGCATCCATTGTCTTAGCAAGTTCAATATTACGGTTTAAACGACCTTGACCTACACGAGCTAATTCTTTAGCATTAGTCTTATAGTTAAAGACTTCATAACCACGGAAGTGAGTATCTTTCATATCCAAACCACCAGAGTTATAACGAGCATAGGGTGCGTTCTTGTTAATCATCAGATAGCGAGGTTCAGTATTATCTAACTCATCTTGAACAATAGAACCATGCAGTACTTGTTCATAGCCCTTTTGGATATAGTCATCTACTTCTTCAGCTTTTACAGCAACGACATCTACATGCGGATTATGAATTGCAGGCTTAAATCCTTTGATATAGTTCAATGGATTGTCCTTAAATTCTTCTTTGGATTTCTTCACAAGGTCATGATGGGTATTAAGCATAGCAATCAACACCTGACCTTCATTTTGAATTAAGTCTTGTGTTGTGTACATATACCTACCATTAACCATCTCTAAGCCATGTAGTGTAACTAGCTCATCTACAGCTTCAAAGATATTCTGATCCATCTGTTCGTATGGGGTAATGCTTCGTGTACCTGCAGAAGTTGCAATCAATTCAGCATTCTTTTTCACATCACCTGAGACTGTTTCACCTACCATATACCAAGCCAAGTCTTTGGTATCTTTAAGTAGTTGATTGAAATGCTCACGATTTTTTGACAAAGACTGTAACTTATCTTCCAACGCTTTAATACGAACTTTTCGTTGTTTTGAGTTAGCAATATAATTGAGTGTTTGTTCCATACCATGATAATGCAGTAGTGTCTGTGCATCAGACATCATTACAGTACGAGTGATAGACTGCTTAGCATGGTTATCAAATCGTTTAGGGTCTTTCATAATAGAAGCAAAGTTATTCAGCATAGACTGCTTATAGTTAGCACGGTCTTGGGCTACTTTATTTACAGTACGAATAACACGCTCTACAGTATGACCTACACCACGCTGACCTAGCATTTCATTGACAGTTTCTTTGACAAAGCCACGAGTTGCTGATTTGATGTCTTGGTTTCCACCATAAGACATATTCATATCTAAACCAGTAATCGCCAAACCTGCTTCTATCGTAAGGTTCATACTGCTTTGTGCAACACCACTCTTACTAAGATTTTCTGATTGCTTCGCTGCTTTAATACGCTCTTTATGACTACGCCAAGTATCACGCATTTGACTGGACATGGGTAAACCACTGATGATAGCTTCACTACCAATATCCCAAGTCTTATCCCATACCCAGTTAGCAGCATCCATAGGCTTTTGATAGACCGTATTCCATGCTTTATCTATCATAGATACACGAGCTAGACGAGCATTAGTTTCAGCATTAACCAGTTTTGCCATAAGCTGTTTGGTTGCTTCAGAAGTACTGTCTGCATTGATATATTTAGTTCTCAATAAATTCATAGCTTTGTGCCATAAATTCATGAACTTATCAAACCAACTATCATGTTTGGTTTTGCGTAATTCTACTTTCTGATTAGTCAATTCATTGAATGTTTGTGATGATAAAACCAAAGCAACAACAGAAGCTAAGTTATTCATCTCACCTACAGACTTAAACAATTTACTGTGTTCAGTATCATACAGATTTTTAACTTCATCATTCACTGTATGATAGTCAGGATACAAATCAGCAGCAGTAGGATAAGCTTTAATTAATTGTGCATGAACCTTATTAAGTTCTGATGTAATATTAGAATTAGTATGATTGTTTACTAAGAAATCTACAATACTGGTTACTGCTTGGTAAGACAGCTGTTCTTTGACAGTCATATTAAATGTATGTGGAACAAACACTTTATTCACCTGTTTAGCAGTATCTAAAAGACTCTTTTGATCCATCTCACTTAAAGTACTATAAGCAATATTACCATCAAACAGACTATCCCAAACTTCTTGTAGATGCTTATTCCACCCATCAGTTAGTGTCTGACTATCTAATGAATTAAATACTTCTGATACAGATTGTTTATCCGTTTCATCAAATATCTCTGAATAACGAGTGTCTTCATTGCTATCTGTCGTAAGCTGTGTTATATTGGTTTCGTTTGAAGCTCCCACATCAGTACGAGCGGAATAGGACTGATTGTGCGTAGGACTGGTTTTGCCATATCCCTTGCCAGTACCATCTTCAAACATCTCAAACGCAGTGATCACCCAAGCATTACTGCCTTTATTTTTTACTAAATTAACTAAGTGATTATCAAGAACTAACTGCAACTTGGTTGCTCCACCTTGTTCAAATCTAGCAAATACACTACCCTTGGCAATAGTCTCTACAGTAGTAGTAACTAACATCTCAACCACTTCATCATAACTCATACCATCTTTACGCATACGAGCTTCAATAATGTGGCTAATACCCATTGCACCTTTGGTTTTTCCATTAGCTTTCAGGATACCAGTACTTCCCCAAACAAAATCAATCCAACCAATATCATTACGATACATAGCACGCTTAACATCCGCTTTGCTTGTAATGGCTTTATTCATGGCTTCCATACCACGCTTAATATTGGCTTGAACTGACTTCATAGCAGAAGCACTAAAGCGAGTACCATTACTTGTTAAGGTCAGTAAATCCACAGGTGGATTATCCATGATGATTTCAACATTTTGTGCAAATGCTTTATATCCATCACCCTTAAAACCAAGCACCTTAGATGCTAAGCGTACCAAGAAATCCATCACAGATGAGATGCCTTTTCTTGGTTTGATACCTAAATCATCAAGCTCAAGAGTGTAATCAATATAACGCATCATCTCAGGGTCAGTCATACCATAAGCGATAAACTCACTTAAGCCAGCATACTCATTACCATTAGTTGTATCAGCTTCTTGAGATGCTTTGATGACTTCCATGATTTGATTAACACGAGTTAAATCATCTTCTTTGGTGTCATGACGACTATGCCCATACTTTTTATTAAACGCTACATCTTCTTGCCACTGAGCCATGACAGCATCAAGCATCTTATTCAGATGATTTAATTCACTGCGTAGGTCTTGAGCGTTAGAGATGATGGCGTACTCAGTCAGAGCGTGTACAAGCTCATGATTGATAACTCGTAGCTTATTCTCATCGTTATCGCTTTGGTTAAAGGTTTGGTTATCCAAAGTCAATGTATGAGTAGTTACATTATAGCTTCCATAGGCACGAGTACCATTAGGCATAGTTACATCAGCAAACTTCACAGACATCTTGCTTAGGTGTTGGTTGGCTTTACCCATCAACATCTTATTAAGCTTTAACTGTACTTCACTGACATTAACCAAACCTTTAATGGTTTGGTCAAGCTGTTTTAGGTTTTGGATTGTTGGGGTATTTTCTACACCTTTAGTCCACTGACCATCCGTTAGTTCTTGATAACCCACTGACTGAAGCCATGAAGCAAGTTCCTGTTCCCCAATATTAAATGAACGCTCACGGTGTGCTTTAGTATCAGCAATAATCTTTGCTCCTGCATCAACTGCTTTTTGTAGCTCATTTTTAAAGGTAGAATCATGGATGGATACTCGCCCAGCTCTTTTTCCATTAACAGACACAAATACAGTATCTTGATTAGTGTACTGCCCACTATTTGCTCTGTTACCCCAAGCTTTACGATAAGCATCTGTAGAAGATCCTTTTGCACCAAAACCAATAAACTTAGTAGCCTTATCTGACTTGGCTTGGTCTTTGGCATGAATAGCCTCAGATACATTAGGTAACTTAGGTAAAATTACTTTTGTCTCTTCTTGTTTTATTTCATTTTTCTCTGATGACCAAATATTAATAGCATCTGACTTATCAGATTTTTTATATTGGTTAAGGTCTAAATCTTTTTCTAATTGATTGATTTGATCTACAACCTTGCTCTTTTCTTTAAGAGCAGTTTGACGGTCAGCATCTGTTACTTGGTACTCACCAAATTCACCTGCATACTGATGTACATAAGCCAAGTTAGCTAACTGATCTAATTTATTAAGCTCAGTATCTTTAACTTCATTAATTAAACTAGTAAGTCCTTTGGTAAGCTCAGCAAAGTTTTCATTAACATGGAAATCTTCACGAATAACCCCATCTTTAACAAGTGCATAGCTACTTTGGATAACGCTGGTTAATGCCCGTAATGACTCAAGCTGACCATGATAACTTACCAAAGCTTGGAAGGTTGCTTTGTTTTGTTGGGTAATCATATCAAGCTGATTATCAATAGCCCCAATATTTGCATCATGGACATTAATATTAATCTTCTTACCCATAGCCATAGCAAAGGATGAGATATAACTATCCATAGACTGTGTTTGAACAGAGTTAGCTAATAGAGCTTTATCTTCAAGATAAGTCTGTCTTGCAGGGCTACCAAATGAAGTAGATTGATACTTACCTGATTTATTTACTAAGAAGAAGTTGTTATTGGTCAGATTCAGTTTATCTACTGATAAAATCTCTGCTAAGCGTGTTAAACGAACCTTAGCTTTGGATTCATTATTTTGTACAGAATATACATTATGAATCTGTGCCTGAACTTTATCCATAACAGAGTGAACAAGCTCTTCACGCTCTTTATCAGATAAACCACGATAGCTAATTTCTTTAAGAGCTAATTCGTTTGCTATTCCCCTATCTAAACCAGACTCAACTAAAGCATTAGAGATTCTCTCTGCAACAGTCTGTATAGCACGCTCTTCTACTTCACGATACATTTGGGTAAATAACTCAACTGTACTACTTAGCATACGCATATTGACTTTATTCTTCTCAATATAAACAGCTTCATAGTCCTGCAGTACTTCTGCAAGATATTGACCCATAGTAAAGCTATATTTATTTTCTAACATAGCTTCATCTTTAGGGCTAATCCAAGCTTCTAGCATATATTTAAGATCTAAGTTCTCATTGATAACCACTGCTTTAGGTTCATTATCAATAGTAATATCCCATTGAATAGGCTTTTGTGTCATGAATGAGAATAAACGATCTACTGTCATTACTTGGTTTAAAAGCTTAGCTCTTTGGGTGTCATACTCTAACTGAGTCATTTGACCTGCTTCTAGGGCTTTTTTATTTGCAATATCCTGTTGAGCAGCAAGTGTAATATTATCTTGCATCTCTTTTAAGAAAGTACGAAATACAGCTTTCTTAAGAGAACTAATACCTGCACCATAGTTAAATGGAATCAAGACACTCTTAGCCACTGCTCGTTTAGTTAAGCTCTTTTGTAATGTCATTAATCCACGAAAGACCTGTTCATTATGATTAGCTAGATCTTTTTCTAGTTTCTTATGAAACCCCATAATAAAAGCTTCTTGTGCTCTGTCATTAATGACAGCGTTCTTAAAGGCAATATAATAATCACCCAAATTCTTATCATGACGAGCATCAAAATAAGATTTAAATGGATCATTAAAACTAAAGAAACCAGTGCGTAATAATAACTCTTTATAAAATGCACCATTCCAAAAGTGAGCTAATGCTGCACCGTTATTTAAACCATCAGAGCCTAAACCAAGTGATGTTGTAAAATTGGTATGATTATTTTCTTGTGCAGTTTGGAAATCTGCCCATTCTCTTAGAGCTCTTAAAGAATTAGCTCCCATCTTCATTTCTGCAATAGCACTACTGAGATGATTCATCTCTTCAGAAGAAATCTTATCACCTGCTTGTGCTTTAGAAACAATCTCTGTCGCTTTTTGAATATGCTCTTGGTTTAGGTATTCTATAAAAGCAGGAATAAACACATAACTGGGCAGTTTATCTACAGTAAACCCTTCTGTGAATATTTCTTTAGAACCATTACTTTCAAAATAAGCTTCAATGAAGTCTTCACTACCTTCCATATTCTCAGCTAATGCACGCAGGAAGTAAGTCAGGTTTAATTCATCTTTAGTCAAATGTTTAGAATGAATTTCTTTACCATACCCTTTAAGCTTGCTTTGTAAAGAATCTAATACTGACGATCCATCTTTATTCTTAAGCTGTACAGTTACTTTAAAGTTACTAGGCTCAGCCATAGCACGGTGTAATTTAGAAGACTGATAGTTAAAGACATTACTGTTATAGTGCATACGGCTATTCACAGCCATAAACATAGTATCCCAGTACTTACGGACACCATCTACTTTTGGTATACTATTGATGAAATCTACAGCATTTGTCCAATCACGCATAACAGCTTCTGCTTTACCTTCTAAACCATCACGATCATTGATATGAGCTGTTTGTAGTTCACCTTCTTTTAACTTAGCACCAATCATCTCAAGGAAAGCATCTTCATGTTGAGAAGCCAAGTTAGTTAATAGACTAAAGGTAAGTTCATTAATCACATTTGCATGGGCTTGTGCCTTAGCAACACGCTGGGCTTGTAGATCAGTAACTGTTGCGTCAGTTCGTTTGATTCTCCGTTTAACATTAGCAATGCTTTCTTCTATTGGCTTAAGTGATGGCATGCGTACAGCACTAACACCACCCATAATATCTGTCAGATAACCTGCTGTACCTTTATTGGCTTCACTGATTTCATTGATGCGTTTGTTTATACCTTCACCTTCTTTATTGGTAATAGAAACAAAACGAACAGTACCATGTGAATTAAAGTCTTTTTCATCAATAACACCACGAACTTCTTCAATAGCTTTTTTATGTTTTTCACTAGAAATGCTATGTAAGTGAATTAAATCCGCAGATTGCATTGCTGATAATGCCCAAGTACCCAGTGCAGAATACAGACGAGAATCTACTGTAACAGAACCATTTTCTGTACGCTGAATATTTAATGTTTCAGCAATTCGTTTACCTAAATCATCAGCAACTTTGACATAACCTGAACCAATATACTTATAGGTTTCCCACATTTCTTTAGTAATATAAGCATTATTTTTTTGTTCTACATCATTACTGGTTAAACCAAGCAAAGCAAGAATATCATCACGCATATTCATAGTGTGATTAGCAACGCTGTTTAGATAGTCATAAGCACCATAACTCAGTGCATCTAAAACATTACTATCAAATTCACCAGTTTGTTTATCATAGAAGTAGTTTGCCAACGCTCTATTTTCATAACCTTCATCAGTTGGTTTAAATACTTCTTTTAGATGCTCACGAAAGTCAGCAGTAAACTCAGCAAAATCATTAATCTGCTCTCTTTGTGCTTTTGTAGGTGGCTCAAGATTTAATATCTGACTTGCTTTAATTGGATTTGTATAAAGCTCCCTGACAAAGTTTTGGATACTGCTTAACGGTTTATGTAGTGTCTGTGCTTGCCTAAAGCTTGTTTTTAAGATATTTCTAACAACTTTAGAATCCTTTGTTGCAGTAATAAGTTTCTTCTGCTCTTCTTCAATATTTTCAACAGGCTCATTTAATTGGCGTATTTTAGCTTCAGAAGATTTAGAGAAATTACCTTCGCTATCTAAAACACTTAAAGAAGTACTATCACTAACAACACCTAACAGTTTTGTATAAGCTGTAGATTCATCTTTACTAAAGCCAAAGAAATTAGTAACAGCATCCATTAAAGCATGATAAGCCTTAGTAACTTTGTTCTTACCACGAGATACTTTAACTTGTTTTAGTACAGACTTAACATCTTCATTAAATAAACCAAGCTGTAATAAATCAGCAGCAGAATCAGTTGCTCTCATCAGTAGTGCTTTACTGTTTTCAGTAAATTTTTGATTTGGGTCAGATAAGATTTTACGCATACGCTTACGCACATCTTTATTAATCTCATCTACTCTTAGGCGTAATTCACCCAGTTTGGCTTGTCTGTCAATAATCTCATCATCAAAGAGTACATCAGTGTTTTGTTTACCTTCTTTTCTATTAGCATCTCTTTGTTTCTTGGTTTCAATGTTAGTCAAGGCAGTAACATGGTCTAGGGTATCTATTTCATCAGCAATAGTACCAATCTGCTTATGTACCATTGCTTGAGCAATATCACGAGTAATATCTTTACTATCTTCACTCACACGGATAATGTCATCATCATAACTGGCTTTTTCGTCATAGCTAGTTTTGTCTTGAATCTTAACTTTAATATCAGGACTATATCTAGACAATACACTGATTAGTGCTTGGTTTTCAGCTTGGGATTTATCTTTAGTTTTAATCTGAGATGATTCTATAGAATTGGCTAAATCACTTACTTTAACTGGTTTATTGATAAAGCTCTTTTCAATAGGCGTATTTGTAATATAAACTGTATCTTCTGCTTTGTTTTCTTCTTTTGCTTTAGAAGTAGATTCTAGTTTACGAACCTGCATTGGTTTTAGTACAGTTTCTTTCGTGATTGCATTACTAGCACGATTCGTTGGTATAGATGAATTACGCTTTACTGCAACTGCCTCTTGTGGTGTTATAAGCTCATCTGCAGAAGATTCAGCCTCTTGGGTAGAGTTTTCTTTTGTATTGGTAGAAACATTTGTAGGAAGCGTCTTTGTCGCTTCTGTGGTGTTATTTTGATGAGATTCAAAGACACTAAGGTCAAAACCAGCATTTGTATTTTCATTAATACCAGTTTCAGTAATTCCATTATTATCAGTAATATTAGGTGGGGTATTATTTCCTGCATTACCGCTGTTTAAATCAGTATTTGTATTACTAGTACTATTAGTAGCTGTATATTCATTGAACTTATTTAAATCATCTTTAGAAAAGACATGGGGCTTATATAAGTTATCTTCTTTACCAAAAGTATTAGTATCAATAGGTCGTTGAATTTCACTATGAAACTGACCATCTGCCATTAATGTACCCATATTGGATAGAATATTAAAGACAGCTTGTGGTTGCTCTTTATATGATGTTTTTTGTAGTGCTGGGTGTTTACGGAGTTCTTCTACCACTCTAGGAACAATAGCAGCTTCACTAAACGCTGAGTTACTCATCTTGTGCTGTACAACAAAGCCAGTATTAGGGTTGGCAGCCATCTGTAATAATGCACGACTAAAATCTTGGTTATTGCTAACAGCAACACGCATAAAGTCCATATAACGGTTAGCACTTTCAATCATAGCAGCATCTTTACCTGCCTGCGTACCATCATGAACAATGCTGTACATATCCCCACCAAATTCTTCTATCAACTTAAGCTTCTGTTGATCATGAGCATTGGTTGAATTGACATAGATGGGTGATTGGATAGGTGATCCAAAGATACCTGCTTTAATGACTTCTTTATTTTCATCAGTAAAGACATTACTTCTAACAGTAACTTGACCAGTTTTAGGGTCTTTAGCTGACCCAGTACCACGATAGATACTAGATAAAGATATTGTTGCCACTTTACCTTCATCATTGACCTGCCTTTCACCACGCCCAAGCCAAACATAATTAGGTGTTGCCACGCCTTCTTGGATTTTACGCTGATATTCACCCACACTACTATCACGAGCCAAAGTATCGTTATATGGGTTTGTAGGCAAACGAAAAGGTTTTCTTTGGGTAGGTACACTAGATGGTGTTTTTATTACAGGTGGTGTAACAGGTATAGATTCTTGTGTAGGTGTTGTTGTAGGCTCTATAGTAGGGTCTGATGTAATATTAGGTGTTGTAACATCAGCTACAGGTGTTTGATTAATATTTGATGCACGAGTAACTTGTGCAGGCTGCTGTTGTTGCTGAGATACACCAGTATTAATTTGACTGAAGTCTGTTAAACCAAAGTCTGATACTTTAACTGATTCTTTAATGCGGTCAGATGCACCATGTAACTCATAAGCTTTATCATAACCTTGTTTGATTTGATTAAGGTGAAAAGCTTCTTCAATCAAAGTATTAACAAAGTTTCTTGAGATATTACTAATCTCAATAGCACCTGTTTTAGCACGCAACTCTTTTGAGATACTGCCTTCATGTACTTCCCATTCTTGACTATCTGCTTTACGGGCAATATACAATGGCTGTTGAATTTCATCAAAACTATCCATTGCTTGTTTAGCAGCAATAGCTTTAGATGTATGGCTTTCATTAAGTCTAGACAAGTGATTATAGTAATTGTCTAGTACCCCAATATCATCTGTCTTTAAGTACTGTACCAAACCTTGTTGGTAGCTTTGTAAACCAATATAACTATCTTCAGCACGCTTGGCTTTTTTGCCAATATAAATATCATGCTTAACATCATCTGTGTTTTTAGTCGCATTTTCTATAACACGCACTTCATTTAATAAGCGAAGTTTCTCAGCATGTTTCTCACTTAATGCACCTTGTTCTACCAAAAGGTTAATCATGTCATCAGAGAGCATCTCAGAATAACGGATGATTTCATCAAAGGTATCTTGCTGTGCTTTACTGGTTACTTCAGACTCTTCAGAGACTTGTTCTTGCTCTTTGAATTTACCTAAGAAATCCCCTAAACCCTCTTTATTCTCATCATTAAATAAGCTTTCTTTTAGTGCTTCAGGAAGTGCGTTTATTAGTACATCTTTGGCTTTTTTAATGTTAAGTAGTGTTGTTTTTTCTTCATCACTCAATTTTTCATTAGTTTGGATTTCTTCTTCTAATAGTTCAGTTTTAGTTAGGATATCCGCCACAGAGCGTTTTGGTTCGTCTTGTGCTTGGTGAGCTTCTAGTTCTTTTTTCTTGGCTTCAATTTCACTAAGCTCATTTAGGGTTTGGGTTAATGTCTCTACTTGTTCTTGTAGCTCTTGTGATTTTATTGCATCTTGTTCCTGTTCTTTTTGTTTTTGTAACTTAGATACATAACTTTCACCCCAATCAATCACATCATCTACATTATCCCATAAAGTTTGGTTAGCTGTCTGATTATTGGTAGTATCATGGTTTACACCTACTGCATGAGCCATGATGTTTTCTACATACTTTAAGGTTTCACCAGTACCGTTACTCCAAGCAGTAGACATAACACCGCCACCATTACCAGTACCATCTTTTCCCCAGTGCTTTTTAACATTACCCTCCCCTGTATTAAAACCAGCCAGTGCTTTTGCCCAATCCCCATTAAAGTCTTTTAATAGCTTTTTCATGTAGCGAGCTTGAGCGTTTATCTGACTTTTGGCATCACCTTCTTTTGCTCCATAAGTCTTTGCAGTGCTGGGTATAAATTGAGTTAGACCAAAAGCACCACTTGATTGGTTTTTAGCATTAAGATTAAAACCACTTTCTTGAGCAATCTGCATTTTTAGAATTTGTTGTTCTTGTTTAGTAAAACCATAAGTTGAATAGATTTCTGTCATCAAATCATCATACTGATTACTATTTGATAATTTACGGTGAACCTTACTCTTACCCCAAGAATAATTAATACTGCCTAGATTGCTTTGTGTGCTTGTATTTTGATGGCTATTCTTATTCCCTGCCAAAACCATATCAGATAGTTTAATGTTGTTAGGGTGGGCTTTGTATTGCTTCTCAGCTTCACCACTACGATAGTTACCCAGTGCTTGATAACCAAAGCCATACGCTTCTGCTTTTTGTTTAAGCTTAGTATTTACTTGGTTTGCAAGGGTTGTATTATCTTTAAAGTTATCTGCAATCCCTAAGACAACAACATTTGCTCCTGATTCAGAAAGCAATTTTAACTGTTTATCTACATTTGCCCAGTCTGTAACATTATTACTTAAGCCAGTAGATAACACCACAGTTTTACCAGTTAGTCCGCCATTGCTTGATGCTTTTTGTAAGGTATTTAATACCTTTTTAGGATTATGTCCATTAGTCGCTAGATTAGATTGTTTATACCCACGAGCAATACTATCACCCACAAATAAAGAGTTATTATCTACTTTGCTATTACTAGTCGTATTGTTTTGTTTAGTATTAGCGTTAGTATTTGTATTGTTTTGCCAGCCTGAAATGACTTGTTTAACTCCTGTTTCATTTTGATGTAGGATGCGAATCTCAGTAGGCATATCACTGAATTTAATGCGAGTATAATGTCCACCACCTTTTTTATCATGACCTGTTTTGATGTACTCAAGTTTATTCATGAACTCAGGCGAGATAGTTAATGTACGGTATTTATCTTGACCACCAAAAGATTCATTAAAACCAAAATCAATGCCTTTATGTTGTTTATTACCCCTTTGCTGGTTATATGCTCCCCCATTAGAGTGTTTAAATTCATTTAATGGTTTACCACCAGCAAGGAATCTATTTAAGATAGATGTAGGGTCTTGGGAATTAGCTAACCTAATATCATAATGGTCTGTACCTACACCTACATCACCCACAGAAGCACGACCCATGATAGCCACAGTATTACCATGATTGGATTGCAGACTGCCTGTAGATTGCTCTGATGACGCTGTATGTAGCTGTTTTAGTTGCTCTGTTAGCTCTTGTTTTTGAGTAGCCAACCACTGTAATGAGTTAGTGATATTATTGCGTAAATCATCATCTTGCTTGTAATTATCTTTGATTAATTCAGTTAATAACTGGTCTCTTTGCAGTAATTCAGGCAAGATATTATTGAGATACTCTTCTTTTTGTTTATTGGCTTTATATTTTTGTTTTTCTGTTTTAGCATTATTAATTAATTCACCCAAATGTGCTAAACGCTCAGACGCACTATTCATTACTTCTGCATAGTTTGCAACGCCTTGGGATTGTTGTTCATCATCATCAGAAAATATTTGCGTTTGTGCTTCAAAAAGCTTACGAGTTGGGTTATATTTAGGATGTGTGGGGTCATCTTGACTAGTTTTATTGCGTTCTTGTATTTTTGATAAGCCTTTTAGGGTTTTACTTGCTCCTAATTTAGCTGTATCACTAGTAATACCTAATGATGTTCCGCCTGTATTTGCTCCTGTACTTAATACAGCACCACTAGCAAATGCTTTACCTGCCCCACCAGTAAGCTCTTTATCTTGTCCATAGTTACTGGCAGTATTTTCTATGACTTCTGCAACACCTTCAAAGAAGGCATCTTTACCTAGATTTTTTGCTTTATTAGTTACACCCTCTTTTGTTGCTTTATTTACTATATCTCGTCTTAAGACGGCATTATATAGGGCGTTATCAAGTGTATTAGGGATTTTAGCTGAGCCTATATCTATAATACTTGCTAGAGTATTTAAGCCTACAACACCACCTATCTTATCGTTATCAATCACCTTGCCTGTATTTTCAAAATTCTCATGAACGACATCACCCGTTTTAAGTAGAGTTCCTGTTCCTATCGCAGAAGCCGCAGAAAGTGTACGACTTGTACCGCCAGTTAATGCAGCCGCTGCTAATTCTACAGTCATTTGGGGTGCAGATTCTCCTAACAAAACAGGGATTAATCTTGGGTTATGATAAAAAACATCAAGCGTCTGTTGTACATCTTTGATAAAGCTTCCTGTATTACCTGCACGATTATATGCTTCTAGTGCTTGTTTGGTCTTACCGCTATAAGCATCTTGTTGTTTATTTACATAAGCATCAAAACCTAAAGTGTTATTTAACTCTTCTATGTGTTGTTTATGTTTGGCTTGAGCAGCAATCAAGTCCTGTGTCTCTTTTTGTCGTTGTTCTCTTGATATTTCAGTAGGCTTAACTAAGCCCCCTGCCCAATCTGTTGCATTTCTAATTTCTTCTGCACTAGTAGCTCTTGTTGCTTGTGTATATAAACCCATCGCACTCTGTTCAAGAGTACCAACACCTTTTTTGACAGCAGTCCAAGTATCATCAAGTAAGGTAGGTTCAGGGGTATAGGTTGCATTTTGAAGCTCAAGTAAATTTTTTGCTCCTTTTTCCCAATCAGCTTTTACTTGATATTTACCATTAACTAAGTCAGGTAATATTGTGTTAGTCCTTACCAAATCAGGTTGTATATAGTTAGAAGGTTGGTTATATATTTGTTGTTTATCTAACCCTAATCCTTGTCTTGCCTTTTCAGCACGCTTGTGTGCTCTTTTTACTACTGTATCAAAATCAACTGCCATAACTTTACCTACTTAATTGCTATTAAAGACACCCCCAAGTTTACATTCACTAATTAAAACATACCTAATCTGCGTCTTTCAAACGCCGTTGTGCGTTGTTTTTTAATCTACTAATCCACCAAACCTTTAGGAGTAATTCCATGAATATCACCAAAATTGATACACTCATTTCAAGCTTTTCTGATGTCATTGCCATGTTATCAGAACTAAAAGATGAACTGACTGAACCTAAACCAGTCATATTACAAGAACCATCAGCTTCTACAACAGAAGTATATCTTAGAACTGAAGTACTATACCCTTGGGTAAAGCTAAAGAGATGGTGTACACAAAACCATGTCCAACCAACCAAAAAAGACCATTATGGTTTGATGATTAACCATTACCCTGCTTCAGCATGGTTAGAAGTATTTGGGGTAGACATTCAAGAAGTGCTATATAAAAAATCCTTTGATGAAGCCAGTTAATTCATGGCTTTTTATTCAATTATTTATCTTTGTGATATTGAGTATAAATTTTACTCTATTGACAAGGTTTAGCTTAATAGGGTAATCTTTTTATACTAAGTATTTATATTACTTTCAAGCCAACCGCAAAACCGCCAAAGGCGGTGATTATATATTACTTACCATTACTTACAGTTATTATTTATTTCATATAAATAAAGCACCGTTAGGGTGCTTTATCTTAACAACACTAAGGAGTGCTATCATGTATAGACTACTCATTGTTTTGGGCTATGTATTTCCTGTTATTGCACTTAGTGTTCTTGTGTTTGGTTATTGGTACTGCTTTGGTAATACTTGTTGGGGTAACCATTAAATCTCTAACTACACCAAAACTACTACTATTGTTGGTTTTTTAGTAAATCATAGTTTACCCCCAGTTGAATTAAAGGACTTCAGCTTCTCATCTAGTTGGGCTGCTTTACCATTAGTTGAATTACCCTTACCCCCACTTCCTTGTGATTTTTTCACTGAAAAGAATTTGACTTGTTCTTTTGCCATAAAGGGCATTATCTCAAGTAACACTTTATTATCAATACCCCCTTCAGCAAGTACTTTCCTTACTGTTTCAGGACTATAACCATATTTTGTAAATGTATCTATGTACTCATTTAAGGTAGTTTGTATAAGCTGTTTTTTGTTTTCAGCAAGTTGTTTTTTGCTTTTTTTGGTATAAGTATCTACCAAGCGATCTAGCTGTCCAGTTTCCCAAGGAGACCAAGACATAGTTAGATCCCCAATAATTTTAGTATCATGAATGGGACTGCCTGTATCAGCAACAAAATTATGTAAAATATGTAATTTCATACTCTCGTTAAGCTTATACTCAGGTTTATTTAGTGCAAGCTTTAACTTTTCATATAGCTTTTGTTGTTCTTCATTTAGCCTTTCTTTATTTTGTTTATGAAAGTCTGTAGTGGATATTGTACCCCCATCATTTGTTTTAAATAAGTCTTGGTAAGCATCTGACCCATATAGGATACGAGTAATCTTATTATTCACATCTTGAGCTAACTTAGCAGGATTAATGACAGGCTGTTTACTCTGTGGATCTTTTACAACATAATGTGGTCTACCCTTACCCTCTTTACCGTCTCCTGCACTACCGCCATTACCATCACCTCCTGAATCTCTATGTTCAATTTGTGAGACTTTATTTGCTACTTCAGCTTCTGTTCTGGCTGTATCGTTATCTACCTCTTGTGCTTTAAATCCAGCATTTATATCAAATTGTCGTCTTTTTTCCTTAAGACTTTCTTCCTGTGCCTTAATTTTCAACCCTTCAAGCTGAACTGCTTGTTCATGTCGCCCTTCATCTTGCAAGATTCTATAGACATTCCCAAATACCATATCTTGTACTTCTTTAGGTACATCACTGATCTGATCTATAAGAGCTGAGATTTGCTTTTGTTGTTCTGCTTTACCTTCTGTTAGTAGTGCTTGCTTAAAACTACCATACATACTATAAGCTTTCTCTTTTGCCCAAGGGGTATAGGTTTTGATAATCAAATCTTTATTCTTCAGTTTTTCTTCTTCTTTCTGTCTATTGTAGTTTCCTACATGCTCATCTATATTAAGCACAAAAGCTTCACCATACTCTCCCATATTAGAGATAGTTTGATTAAATGACTCCTCTAGTATAGTTTGTGCTGCTGTTGCTTGTTGTAGTTGTGCAGTCAGTTTTTGTTTACCTTCATCAGTTAAATTAGGATCAGCCAGCTTAGCTTCTGTTGCTATTAACAAATCACTTATAGACCTTAATTGTTGGTATTGTTGTATTGCTGGTGTACCATGCTGTTTATAGACATTATCTTGCTTTTTTTGTTTATAAGCCAGCTGATTGGTTTTTAATGTGGTTACTGCATCTTCTTGTTTTACCCTTTCAGGATACGCATTAGACAGTGCCTTATAAATATCTGCTTGTGTCTGTGCACTTGCACCCCCAATATCTTGAAACTTATCTAAAACCAGTTTATCTATGTCTGCTTGTGTTTTAGCGGTATTTGCAAGTTCATTGACAGATAACGCATCAATGGCTTTTTGAATCTCAAGTGCTTGTTGTTTTTGTGCTTTATCAAAGACTTGATTACCTGCACCAGCAAAACTATCAAATGCTTTTTTCTGCATCTCAGCACCCAAATGCAGTGCATTTATCGCTGTATTATTAGCAGAGCTAATATCTTCTATATTTACCCATTTTGGTGCTGTACTAAATACTGTATCAAAATTACTCATTATTTCGCTCCATATCTATTTAAGTATTCCCCAATGCTTTCAGGTCTAGCAATACCTGTACCTTTATTATTGGCTTCCCAATAAGCATTACGATAGCGTTGTCTTTCTTCTAGTGTATTATTCCAAGCTTTGGCTTGCATTTGATAGTTACGCTCTTGGTTCTGTCTGCTATGCTCTAATTGCTGTTTGCTTAGGTTTAGCATCTTTCTTGCATTGATAGCGTCCAGTATTGACCCTACAGCTTGTAAACCAATACTGACTTTATCAGCAGTAGGTGTATTATTCCAACTGTTTCTAAAACCTCTTGTATTGTTAGATAAGCTTGATTGAATAAGACCACCAACAGACTGTCCAGCTTGTCTCCATTGTTGTTGTGAACTTGGTAAGCCTAAAGTGCTATAAGTTGCATACCGTTGGTTAGAAGTATCTACCCTAAACTTAGGCTGGGAAACTATAGTATCAGCTGGTAAGGTCATAGTAGGCATAGCAGTAGGGGTAATAGTAGTAGGGGTTGGAGTATCATCAGTTAAATAACTACCTACTGTTGGTACATAAAAAGGATTGGCAACAATCTCATTCATAAAATTTCTCCTTTGGTTTGTTAAGTGATTAAAAGAACATCTTCAACTTGTTGTTGTATGTCTGCTACAGTTGTTAGATTAGGGGTTTGTTGTTTATTTAATAAACCATCAACCAAATTACTCACTGTACCTAAAGATAAATTAACAACATTGATGTTACTATGCCTAGCATACATCATTTGTGGTGTCTCAAATAAGTTTACTTTAGGTGCATAGCTTGGCATATTAAGATACAGCTGAGCATCTTTAGCTACGCCCAAATCCAGCATCTTTTGTTTGGCTTTGAGTGCTTCTGTTTTGGTTTGATACTTGACAGTTTCATCTTGGATTTGTTTATATACTTCAGCCAGTTCATGAGCTTTTTGTTTGTTATAAGCATTAAATGACTGGTTTACTGCAGTCATAATATTAGGTGCGGTTATAAGCTTACTAAAGTCCCAACTTGCACCATGAGCCGCCATAACCACTGTAATAATCAGTTGTAAATAGCCAGCTAATTTGGGTGAAACCAGTCCTAACTTAACAGCAATTTTTACTACAAAATTAATGGCAAGACTTACTGCCAATGACTTTGCTAAAGCCACTAAAGCTGCATAAGTACTGCCACCATCACCACCCCCTGTTATGATAGCAACAGCAATACCAACAATCACAGCACCAAACTTAACAGCTGGTTTAACCCAATCACGATATACCTTGACAGTTTCTTCTGTACGGGTATGTAATTGCATTGCATACTGTAAAAGTTCATCTTGTTCATGACGAGTTAATTGTTTTAGTAAGTAAGGTATGACAGGTAAATTATGGTAGGCTAATGTAGTAAAGCCCACTACCCTACTGCCATATAGCGTTGAAGCCATTAAGGTGCTATTTTTTCCTATAGGTGTTCTTGTTGTTTTAGGTATTCTGTTATAAGGGTATAAGTTATAGGGCACAGACCAATAGTTATCAGGTCTTGTATAAGAGCCATTCGTCTGATGGTTTATTCTGATATCCAGCAGTTCATTGGGAATATCAAAAGTACTGCCATTACTGGTATTTATTCTCTGAGCCATGCGTTCAGTACTATTTTCTAGTTCATATTCATTAACTGGGGAGTTATGCCTAATAAAATTACTTCTAAAATCATCTATGTGTTCACGGTTGTATGTCATCACCTTGAATCTGTGTGATTGAAAAGTAAACGGATTGCCCTGCTGTCTCCAAAACACAGTGTCATCAATGCCACCATACTCTGTAGGTAGGCTATACATATAAGTAAACTGACGATAATATGCTTGATAATCAGGATTAAAGTAAGTTGCTATCCTAAACTTAAACATCATGTAGTTATACAGGTGCCAGTATTTGTGTAGTACAGGTACATCAAAATCTGATTTATCATAAGGCAACGGTACGCTCAAGTGTATCCATACATCATCTAATTTACCCCAATCAGCACCCATACTATCACGAAAACTAGAAATTAATTCTTTAATATCATACCCAAGTACCGCTAA
>ERZ1023203.76-NODE-76-length-21347-cov-5.616523_pt1 | contig 21347 bp, 20 predicted proteins | sample MGYA00380444_ERZ1023203 | MGnify/ENA primary metagenome ERZ1023203 (study PRJEB33173, sample SAMEA4830386) | metagenome | study: EMG produced TPA metagenomics assembly of the PRJEB25223 data set... | reverse complement strand
CAAGCTTTTTTAACTTTTTGATATCTAGTGTTTTTCTGTGTGACGGAGGTGTATAGTTTAACTGGTCTGTAGTCACTTAGCTTTTCTCCTTCCAAACCATTTAAATGAAGTCCTTTGATTATTTTGGATACCGTACCTTCCGGTTTCGCTGGAAATTGTTTTTGCCAAGCCTTCAATAACCTTTGTATAGGGATGATAATCGGCTAAGACTAAAAGACCTGACTCAATCTCAGCATCATTTGCTTCCGGGAAGAAAGGGATATTCAGTAAAAGCGGGACATCATTCTTCTCTTCTAAATGTTTGGTTGTAATAATTGCTTTTGAAGCATGTTTATTTACGATTTGATATCGAGATTTTGGATGAAAAGAGAAGCGGTTCAGGACCTGTTCTTGCCAACGTCTATACTCATCAATGGATAGTTGTTCCTGAGAAGATACTAGAATATGCGTATTAGACATCTGCAATGCTTTAATAGGCAAGTAGCTATCATAAAATGCTCCTACATCTATGAGGACAACATCGAAATAGGTCTTGCATATGTTTATAAGTTTTTCCACTGCCTCTCCTTCAAATTGAACCGCTTTATAAAAATCTCTATTCCCAGGTAGATAGTAAAACTTATCAATTTTTTCTAAGTACGGGAGTAATGATTCTCCATCCGTAATAACGTTTGTAAGCAGCAAATCGTATATTTGGTCAAAAGAATAAGTTGATTTTCTCGTAACAATTTCTCCTGGGTTATATGGGTTTAATCCCAAGACAATTGTTCTATTATTAAAATTACCTAGAACATGTCCCACAGATAGAGCAATCTGAGTCACACCTACTTGTCGGTGAGTTCCGTGGACAGCAACCACATTATGGTATTCAGTTTGTTCTTCCAGTCCAAACCATGCTTTTTGAATCCGATTTAGCTGCTCTCTCTCTGTCCAGTTTGAAAACAATATTAAAATGTCATGGGCAAGGCATGAGTTATAAAAGAATGGATCTTCTTTTTCCATCACGATTAAGATCTTGTGTTTATCAAATTTTGTTCGTATATCGATAATGTCTGACGCCGTTAATTCATTTTGACCAGTTATGATTACTTCGGTTTTTCTATCCTTTTCAAGCTCCTCAAAAGATTGAACCTCAAGGTGTTCTTCAAATTGATTTGTAAAAATTAATAATCGTTTCAAGCTCTCATTAGGACCTATAATACTTACTTTCATCAGCTATCCCCCTTATCAATGTCAATTACTAATGACAAACTTATAACCTTCCATGTAAAGCTTTTCTAAAACCTTAAAGTTCTCCAAAGTTAAACTTAACTGAATATTGGAAGGGTTTTGTGTTCCATACAAGCGGTCATCCCCACTCTGCAAACCAGTAACCTCTTCATTTCGGCTTCCCTTTACATAAGCTACAGGAACCTGTTCTAAAATGTATTCCGATTTAATAAGCGAAGAATTAAAGGTCACTTCGGCAGCATCTTGCTTCCCTGCATAGATAGCTGATATATTCACTTGATCATATCTGCGTAACGTACCTTGAATTTCCACTAACCATGCATTCGGGATTGGAAAAAATTCATGTTCTGCAGTCGGGCGCAGCAATGATTGGTCCAGTGCTTTAGCAGAAACATATTGACTGGGCAAAATAACTTGAGTCGCAGTTTTTCCTACCACATCATTAACATTCCTGTACATTTCATCAGTAACCAGCTCATTAGGCATTTGGAATATCCAAACGTTTTCATTAGTAATGACTGTGTCTTTTTCAATAACATCCTTTGCCATTACAACCTGGGTAGTGGTAAGGGATTTAAAAAGATCCAATTCATTAGCGGCAACTGCTCCCATAAATAACAGGAAAAAAAATATCGAGAAAAACAACTGTTTATTAAACTTCTTTCGCATATATTTACTCCCTTGCTTCTGTACTTGTAAGGTTTTTCCTTATTCACTTTGAGTTAATCCTTAATAAAATCCATATCAAACCTTTGTATTTCTGCCCTATGCCCTTCCAATGGATGCGCCGCTCGCCATGCATACCGGAAATTATCTAGATGTTCATCAACAATAAATAACTGCATATATTCCTGCTCATAATTTGGATAAGAAGAAACCAGCTGTTCGATTCCTTCTTCTGTTGAAATACTCCAAACAACAATACTTTGAACAGAATCTTTAAACACCTTAGGCAACTGTCCATTTGTTGTTGCATACTTACGGTATTGGGATTGCTTCTTCTTTAAAAATTTAAGTGGGTTATGCCCTTGAGTGATTCGCTCAACAATAAAGTCCATCTTTCCAGCAGGGGTATCAAGTTGGAATGCAGCATGTGGTGATTCCAGGTCACTAGATAGAAAGGGATGAAACTTGAATTTCTCTTTATCAATGAGCTTCTTCGATAATAGATGAATTCGAATTTCATTCAATGCTGGATAGAATAGCTGTTCTCTGATAGAGGATGCTAGATGCATTGGGTTAGGAACTTCATTGATACCTAGGCAATAACTCAAAAAATTTTTAGCAGCGATTCCTACAGACCAGACATATTCCGTGTCGTGAAAATCACTCTTTAGTTTCCATCCTTCTAACCACCCAATTTGTTGCAATACCCTTAGTCGAGTACCTAATTTATGCCCTTTCATTGCTCTACTATATAAAAAGCGCAGTTGACGTTCGGTTAGGAGCTTGGCACTTGCTAAAGTAATAGCAATATCGAGATCAAGCTGTGAAATTTGCCCCGACTGAACTCGACGCTGAATGATATCAAGATGAAGATCAGGGCGCCTACTCCAACGGAACATTTCAATTTGTAATGTTGGGTCGTCCAGAAGCGGAACCAACCCCTGTTCTGTTTTCCAGATGCTCATTTTGTTTAGAAAATGCCGAAGCTACGTTGATTTAACAAGTTAGCAAAATTTGCTTCTACTTGTTGGATTGTGATTTTACCGCGCTTTTTATTTTTATCTAGAAACTTAATGGATCCTTTGCAAAGGGTACCAGGTGGAAGATAATCGTTGTGCTTATTTCTAAGAGTGGTTGTAAGATTACCGATTAAGGAGATCCCATTTGATAACTCACAATAATAGGAGTTAAAGCCGCTTGCCTGGCCTGTAACTTTAAAGGAGACAAAGTCACCAACCTGATAATGGTCCTCAATGTTATCCCATATGCTATTCATTTCCTCTTGAATCACTGATTTACGGCTTAAGCGAATTCGGTAATCAATTTTTTCCTCGCTGCCTTCTAAATTATCAATAGTGATGACATTGGCTTCTACAACAGTTCCAAGGGATAGTAATTCACGTAAGTTTTGTGTTCTTTTAAAATCCCATTCTTCAGGTGGAATTAAGCAAGGGTAACCCTGAACTTCGACATAAACCAATCCATTATCGTTTACTCCAGTAACAGTACCCTTCACGCGATCGCCAATTTTTACTGAATCCACAAATTGTTTGGCCACTTTCCCTAATGCCTCAATACGGCTTACTGAAACAACACCATCCTTGATATCTTTAACAATGAATGGAACCGTTGTAGAAACAAATCCATTTAAGCTGGATATACTTCTTTCGATGAAGTCTTCTTTACGAGCGTAGACTCTTTCACCCTGATATCCGATAACCACTAATTCTTCTCTGTTTCCTTTTACATCAACCTTACGAATGGATTCCACAACACCGTATTGGACCCATTTTCGATCTCGGCTTTCTTTTAGAATTTCCAGTAACATTGTGTTCATTAATAACCCTCCAAAAATGTAATTAATACTTAAATACAAAAAAGACGCATACTGCTCCCCAAAAAGAGAAAAATATGCGTCTTCCGCACTATTTCTATAAAATAGTAAATAGTTTTATATAGTTTTAAAGGAAATATTGGTTCTACTTGAAATAATAGTAGATAGTGAATAGAATTTCAACCATTTTATGTGTAATTTACTCAAATTTTGTCATTTCGTAGGAAAAAGTGACTGATTCAATAGTTTATCTAGTTTAATAAAGTTCTTTATATTATAGAAAACTTTTAAAGAAAAAGAAAAAACTTTTAAAATACAAAACCTTTTATAGGCACCCTTATTCCCTTGCTATTATTGACTTTCCTGGCTATAAAGCTACATAATTTTTGAACTCTTACAAAATACATCACATAAAATTAGATATCATACCCAGCCCAATTTAAAAAAACCACATAAAATAAGAGAAATATTAATAGGTTTAGGTGTATAAAGAATCGATAAAAAGAATCCACAAAAATTGCCTGTTAATAACAAATTTCACATTTTCCACGTAATTTATTCAGTTTTTATGTAGATATACTATAAACCTGGAGTTCATTACTAGTAATCACTTCAGATATTATCCACTTGGTCCAGGATATCAAGATAAACCACAAAATTTATTCAGATTTTATGTAGATTATCTATGGAAAAGGGACTCAGAATAATACGATGTTAAATGGCTGAGATCTTTGTAGCGGGGGAGCGGTTATAAAAATTCAACAGTTCTGGCAGGATAACATAGTTAACAAAGATTTATATTCAACAGAAATAACCCTCATTCTCCCATTTTTTTAGAAGAGGGTTACTGTCTAAATCAATGTTCCATTGCACTATTCAAAATAAAAGTTTCCAGCTTAAAGTCTGCAGGGATATACGGGGTTTTCTTTTCTGTTTCCAATTCATCAATTTTTAACAGAAGCCAGTTACATACTTTTTGAGAATCAGTGGTTACTTGAGACATTTGAGAAAATTGGTATGCTTTTTCCTCTAGTTTTTCATATTCGTCAACATCAATCCGCTTTCGCCATGCTGCGGCCCTTACAGCTTCAATTCCATGAATAAAGTCAAGCTCTTCGCATCCCCTGTAATCCTTCTGTTCTGGTATAAAGTCAATCAAATATTTCTGTTCAAGCAGCGGTCTTATTTTTTTAAATACCCTATCCATCTCCCTCAGGCTAAAATACTTACTGAGAGAAGAAGTAAATTCAAAGTAGCGATCTTTACGTTCACTTCCCCTCAATCCTGGGGCAATAAACTTTAAGCAGCCTCTCTTATTGGCTAAGTCAAGAACATTATTAGCATTCGCCATTCGTATTTCTTTCACGATGGCCAATGCTAAATCCTTTGGAAACTGCCCGTTTTCTTCTTTAAACTTTTTTATTTCGTAAAGGGCATGACGGATAACACGGTATCCCGCTTTTTTCATGCAATTCACTAATAAAGCCAATTCATGTATCAGCTCACCGATTCCAAGCTCTGTTAAAACTCTTTCGATGAAGGTAGCTTTTCGTTTATAGATCAAAGGGGCCTGGATAGGCTCACGATATTTTTCATCGGAGCTTGAAGATCTATTATGTAAACTTTTATGAAGTGATTTATGAATCGAGAATTGATATACCTTTTTGTTTTCTGGATCTTTTGTGGCAAGAGACAAAAGAGGCTTACCATTACGCATCTTTGTAGTAGTTAACTCGGTAAAAACTTCTCTTAAATGATGCGGCTGAGTTTTATGCAGCATAAAATAAAGGTTCTCCGCTGTTCTTTTCAGAACCGGCACCTTTTTACTCTGCTGCATATAAATATCAAAAAACATTATTTTAGCTGCCAAGCTTAAATTATGAAATTCCTTTGTAAAAACCAGTAAAGGGACAGCTACATATCTATTTGGTTTCTGAGTATCTTGATTATAAAAGTTATGTAAAGAGATTGATGTTTCATTCTTAATATGGTCTTCTTTTACTTCGAAAATCTTATGTAAACGCAATTTTTCAAAACTAACATAGAACTGTTGTGCACTAATAGGCTCTTCATGGTAAAGGCAGTGTGTTTTATATAGAACATGGCGATTGACGTTCCTAATATTCCCGTTTGAATTACAAACTTTAAAGAGAGTAATAAATAACTGAAGATCTGCATTTGTTAAATGATGCAATCGATAGGATTTCTTTTCACCTTCAATGGTTAGCTGAAAAGTCGCATTGTTGGTGTAATATTCATTATTTATTGCTAATAAAGCTTTCCAAATGTTATAGGTTACTAAAACATCATTTGTTTTTTTCCCATCTTTGAGTGCGCGTTTATTTGCTAAGATAGTCATGGAGTGTCCCTCCCTTCGAAGTAATTAAATCCCTTTATAAATTAATGAGTTTTATCTGCTGTTATTTATTTCCGTAACCTTGAAAAAAAGCAGGAATCCTATTATAATAAAAAAAGCAATTCACATTTGAGACAATAAGAAACTAGCCTTTTAAATATGATTTTTTAAAAGGGTATCTTTTATTAAATTTTAAATTTGTTTCTTGTTGAGATGCTAAGTGTGATCACGGTTACCAGCCGTGAAGAAAACTTGAAAGAGTGTTACCAGCACTCTAAAAACTTTTACTACTACTTCCACTTACCAGGTGGAAGTTTTTTCTTTATTAAGAAATAAATCCAATTTCATAGACTTACTCTACTATTCGACATAATATCATGAAATAAAGTCATGCTCAAACGGGATTGAAAGGATAAAGTATCGGGATTGAGAGGATAATAGGGATTGAGAGGATAAAGTATCGGGATTGAGAGGATATTATATCGGGATTGAGGGGATAAACGGGATTGAGAGGACAGTTAAACGGGATTGAGAGGATATTATATCGGGATTGAGAGGATATTGTGAGCGGGATTAAGAGGATATTGTAATATAAAAGTATTAAAAAATAATTATTTTATTTTTTTCGACAAAAAAAGACAAAGAGAGTGTTTCTCCCTTTGCCTAGATAAATAATTGATTTCCGCCAATTATAACATTTGGAGTTCTTAAAAATGGAGATTCCTCAAAACGTACATATTTATAGAAGCGGCCTACCTTAACAACTTCTCCAGTTTTTAAAATTTCGTAACTTTTAAGTTCCTCAAGTGCATCTTTTATTAAATTGACTTTCTTTGTTTTGGTTGAGGCATGAATGCCTAGTTGTTCAATCAGTGGCTCTATATCTAATACCCTCTCACCTTCAACATCCCGCTTTGTTTGTATATAATTTATGATAAACATATAAAGATTTTTAGAAGTATCATTTGCTAAGTCATTAAAAAGAGACATACTGATATTTATATAATTTCCAGCTTTTAAACTATCCTGTAGGATACTGTTAAATTCTACTTTTGCACGGTTATTGATCCTATCAATTTCTGCATTGGGGATTGGGTGATGAATTTTAGTTTTAGTACGCTTTTGTGTCCTGGGATCTAAGTATTCTTCCATGATGATTTGTGTTCGGGCCAAATTATCAAGGCTGTTTGCTATCATTCTATAGTTAGCACCATCTAATTCGACTTCAATAGCATTTAGCAGTTCCTTAAAATCGAACTCAAAAACCTTATTTTCCCCTTTATCCTTCCAAATTTTCATCATGCCAATTAGTGCTCGGCTATCAAAGACCGATAAATAATTCCCGTTATCATTTCGGTAATACAATCGTCGGAATCCATTTTTATGCCTTTCGATAATCCCTTCCGGTGTACGCAGCCGGGCCATTGTTGAATTGGTTGGCAGCGAAGATTCAAATAGACCATGCTCGATTATGTTTCGCTCAACTGGATGTGCATATTTTTTTTGATAATCTTTCTTTAATTCAATTGCTTTTTTGAGAATATCGACCTGCAGTTCAATCTCTTCTTCTTTTCGCTGCATTTCAACTGTTATATTTCCATTGGAAGAATATTTCTCTTTAACAATATCTAAAAGTTCATTGCTCAGAACTGAGTCCATCTTATTAAGTTCTCTCATATTTGTATAACGCAATTTCAAAGCGATGACTTCAATGGATTTTTCCAATTGTTTTTTAGATTCATTATTTACTGATCCGCTTTCGGATAGAAGCGTTTTTTCATTTAACAGAGTAGGAATGTGATCTTCAAAAACTTTTCTTATTTTATAACTCAATTTCTCCCCCACCTTTCCACTCTCTCCTTTCTATTTTAAAATTGCAAGACAAATAAGACAAGAAAGAACTAAAGCCATTATTTAACTTTAGTTCTCCTTGAATTAAAGTAACTTTCTATTTAATGACCATCGTGGTTATTTTGGCTGGTTTTTTTTAACTGATTTATAAAATTCAAGGCAGTATTGTCTAAAGAGACCTCTTTTAAAGTTTCTTGCTCAAGGTGCATATCTTGTTCCTGCATCTCATTTTCTAAGAAAACTTTTGGCTTCTCTGCAGGGTGTAAAACCTTATCGTTTTTCTGTTTTGTTAATTTATGAAGCTTTTCTTTATCTTGTGTTCCAAATGCAGCTGAGAAGCTAATAGTCGATTGTGTGGTTTTTGTCACTGACGTATTTGCCATAAACGGTGACTCTACTGCTGGTGGTGGTTCCTGTTCCTGTTCTTTTTTCTGAATGTTCGGAGATGGCTTTATGGATTCTCTCTTATCCAGGAGAGGATATTCTAAAGCAATATTTGTATGCGTACTCGGATTCAATAATTCCATGTCTTTTTGAATACCTACAGATGTTTCATTAAGTGAAAAAGGATTAAGTCGGTTAATAGAATCATTTGTTTCTGTTCGTTCTTCATTTTCCTTCCGATTCTCTTCTTGCGCTTTATTTATATCATTCAGCTCTTTACGTAAAGCATCTATCTCATTACCTTCTGGCTCCACGACATTAGTTTCTTTTGTGTCAACTTTTCGCCAATCTTCTAAGAATGAATTTAGCGCATCTTTTTTCAATGCCTTTTTCCACTTGTCTGAATGTGAAGTGTCAACAAAATCTCCAATAGCCCTTATTGCTTTCTTAGATGATTTATCATCCACCATACGAATATATGAGTAGCGGAATTCCTGGAACATAATATCATCAGATGTTGCGATTTCTTTTTCTTTCTGGCTAATTGACTCTCCAACTGAAAAGCTTGGAGTATCCATGTATGTAGGTGTATAACTTTCACGGATTTGCAGCTCTTCGACCACTTCCGTCCCTAAGTATTTTGATAGCATCTCTGTATCATATAAACTAGTTCCTCCATAAACAATGGTGTTACGAATGGTTCCTAACATGGATTCAGTAAAATCTTTCCCGAACTTGACCCCAAATTGAGTAAGTGATTGGCATGCAACGAGCGGTGCAAATTTATACTTCCGCCCTTGAGATGTAAGCTGCAAGAAATCTTCGTTCATATAGTCATAGAATTCATCCGCATAAAACGATACCATCGAACGGGTATGTTCGTTTCCTTTACGGCGGAAGACAGCATTCTGCACACATAATAAAACTAGTTTTCCAAATATGGCTGATAATGCCTTAAGATTACCCAAATCTGTATTGACGAGTAAGATTCCACCCTTCGTAAAAAGTTTGTTCAGATCTACGGCATTTTCAGCGTACAATATTCTGGCCAGGTATGGATTCTTTGTTATATCAGATAACAGGTTTCTGGTTTGGCGAGTAAATTCGAATTGCAAATCTACCACTTTCGGCTTCCCGGCATGTTCATGACCCGCTGGAAACTTTTCTACCAAACCCTCTCGGCTAGTTTGAATAGAGAGACCCTCATTTCGGAACCACCGAATAATTTTTTTTACGATAATCCAATGAATCCGCCCGTCTTGATCCATTGCATCAATTTCCTCTTGTATAGGAATTGTTTTTTCTAATTCCTCTAATAAATCCATTGCTCTTCTGGGGTCTTGGTAAAGATCATCTAAGTCCAAGATTGTACAGTTATCGCCTTTGGCGAATTTCAATAAATATACATAATGCTTTAAAACTGCGCGAGCGGCTTGTTTAAAGAATTCGTCTTTAGTTTCTGCGACGGATTCCAATACGGATGTTATTGTTTCAACGACTTCCGCGGTCGGGCCAACCATTAAGTTAAATCCAGGTGTATTTGGGTTGCTGGGATCAAGATAGACAATGAACTCTTCAGGAATGTTGTGTTCAATTGCTAATTCATAAGCATCATCACATAGGTCCTTTGCTGGTTCAATGATGATACTTCCAATAAGATGGTTAGCCATGTTCCTAATGAATTCTTGCGTTCCATAACCATACTTTCGGACATATTTTGGATATGCATTAATCATTCTTTGAATATGACCTAAGTCTGTTCTGAAGGAAGTCTTAATTTTGATCGAGGTTTTTCCTGAACCAGGAGGTCCTATAAGCAACGTTCCAAGCTGTCTGCTTTCCCCTTGTAGTATAACGGGAGCATTCGTTTCTGCGTTTCTTGCTAATTGAATATCAGGTAGCTTATTGACAGCTTCCTCCCCAAAGCGTCCAATCCAACCGCTTTCAAATTTATAAGTTCGAAACCACTCCTGGATTCTCTTTTCTTCTTTATATTGGCCAACCAGCCAGACAGTAAAGCTAGTCATCACACCTATGGGAATTAATAAGAGCAAATATCCTATCATCTGCAGCGAACCAATATGCATCATATCCTGGTAAATCGGATCAATAGTGTAATGATAAGAAACCACTTTTTCATACCCAATAACTCTGATTAAACGGAGGCTATAAAAAATAATAATCAAACAAAAACTAGCCCAGGTTAAGAAGAAACTGAATATTCTCCTTGGGATTGTTTTATTCGTCGTTTGAACTCTGGTACTAAATAGCCATGTACCCCATAACCAGGCGATACTAAATATTCCAAAGAAATATGAGAGTGCTGCTGGCTGAGTATAGAAGGAATAAGGAGCCAGCAGTCCAATGAAAGGAAGATGAATTTGAGCCGCTTGGCTATCCCATTCTGGATGAAGAAAAAAGACAGCCAGTGACATACATAAAAACGAATAAAAGATATTAAAACTTATGGCGTGTAGCCCTATATTCAACCAAAACGGTACTTTTTTATTTTCTGTCAGGAAACGAAACAAGGGATTACTGGTCATTACAACAACACCTCCAGCCATTTAACTTGTCGATGACGGCGTTGTTCCTGATGGGCTGTTCCCCATGCTTTGTTTTCCTTTATCTCTTGGTAGGAAACATAATATACATCCTCATCCATTGGGCGTATATCTTCTAAAAAGCTTTTATCTGGATATAAGAGAATATATTTTATATCCGAGAACTGAGATAAGTGGCCTTCCTTTAACCAACGTTTGATTGATTGAATTTTTATTATGGGATTTACCCAGCCTGGTAAAGCAAAAAAAACAAATTGTAAGGAAGTACTTTCCTGCTGCTTAGCGATAATGGAATCAGGTGACACCGGTAAGTGCAAGTGCTGTACGGTTTTAGGCACATCAAGTAAGGAAACTTCAACTCTTTCTAAGGAGCGGTCGTATGCTTCAATTAAAGTTATCAGTTCCTTTTCATCGGTCATTTCTTCATCTTTCAGCAATTCCTTGCCTCGCTCGAAGTATAATGATGCTGCTCTTTGTGTTAGATGTTCATCTCCTTGAAATAAATGTACTTCATTTCCAATGACGTCTAATTCAAAAGCGTGTCTCAATGTATCTCTAATTAGTCGATGCCTCATGTCACTATTGTTTTTATTGTTATAAAAGACTGCAATAGCTTGTGCCTTGTATTTATTCGGTAGTGAGCGATACCCTTCCCATTTTTCCACCAGTTCAGTTCTACTCATGGTTCCCCTATCACATTCCAAACACAAAGTTGGAGAAAAACTAGAATGCTTGAACATGCTTTTTCTATATAGAAATGGATAAAGGAGCGGGTTGTTTGTTGAATGATCCCTGGTCAGGGAAAGGGTTTCTTCGTCCCCCTCAAGGAACAACCAATCCGGCTTCACACGTATTGCATTCTCAAGTTCATCAAGAAACGGAAAGCGCCTCCATTCGCAATGAAACAGTTCAGGCCATGTTGCTCTAATACCTATCACCCACTCTTGTAATTTAAAATGATGATAATGTTGGCTTCTGACTTTTAGATCATCAATCGTATAATGCTCTTTTCTCTCATCTAATAGAGGTACATATTCCATAACTTGAAGGATATTTTCGGTCACGATTCGTAATCCGAAAGCTGATAAACTGTACATTTTGATAGGTCGTGTCTTTATTCCAGCTTTCACGTTTACCGTCAGAATCCTCCGCTCCGCTAAAGTCTTTGTTCTATTTCGGATGGAGTTTTCGTGTAACGTTGGGAACCATCCCCTTTTAAGCTGGGCTGCTGTTAGTGCTCGGTGCTCGTAAAGAGCTAGCAGTATCTTGTAATCAATATCCGCATTGCGCTCAGTAAAATAGCGAACATCGGAGAGGTCGTAGCCCTTATTTCTTTTGGATGCCTTGGTTTCATTTGCTCCCTCATTCAAGGAAGTGTCTTCACTACTTTGCTGCTGATTGTGTCTATTAAGATTAACCTGGTCAATTGTTTCCATGGAAACCTCCTTTAAAAAGAATAAAAAAAGACGCAACAAACCAATCCTGCTACCAGGAGTAGTTCATTGCGTCTTCCGCCTCTGAAACATGATAAATATATTATTAAATTCTATTCATAACAGTACAATGTGTGGGTATTTTTGTCAACGTATCTTGAAGTCAACTTCGTACTAGAATCTAACTAGTAAAATACAGTAAGGCTCATTAAAAACCATTAAGCAAGATTGCATAGGTAGAACTTAGGGGTAGGTTGTGGTGCAAGTGATTTGCACACCGCAAAAACATAGATTCCCTTGTCCCGCTTATCTAAAAATTGTTCAAAAGGGTATGAAAACATTCCCGATGTAAAAAACAGTTCAAACTCTACTAAATAAAGGATTTGTATTGATTTTTTTTTACTATGAATATCCCCATGAATTTTGGCTTGCCGGGAATGGATGGATATGAACAGGTTAATAGAACAATTCATAATCATATTCATATTATGATCTCATAGTTTAATTTCATGCTATTTATTAATAACGATATTCATAATAATTGTTACATTCATTCATATGGGAATTCATATTTCAGAACAAGAAAATTCATATATGCATTCATTGGAATTTCATTAAATAATATTAAACAAATTAGGGGAATGCATTTGATATCACTAAGTAATACGAAAATTCACGATGTACTTTGGACTAATACGAATGATTCCGAAGTGATTAAACTGATGGTTTTTAAGAATGAAAGTTAGAATTTAGTAGGTTTGAGAATTTACCTTCCGAAAGAACAATTGGATATCTATCGTAACCAGGAGATAATATCTTTTTCGTTAGAGGTATATCTTAATTGTAAAAAGTAATACCAAACTCTACGAAATACTACTAATTTTTTCGGAGTAGGAGAAAGTACAAAGAAAAAGCGGCCCCTTCCTTTATAGTGGAGAATTCAGGAGATTTGCTACAGATGCATTGAATCAATTACTGCGGCAATAAAATCATATTGATTCAGTTATTGCGGCAATAAGTGACTTAATATATCTGAACGTTGGTAAATAAAGGCTTGACGTCAATATATATACAATTTAATATATTACTAAGGCAATAATTAACTTAATAATTGTATCAATTAATGCTGTTTTTATTGCGGCAATAAGGTGGTGAGACAATTGAATGGACTTTCAGTAGATTACATATTTGATATATTCATCCAACGCATGCAACCAGAAGGAATCTGGTTTATGCTAGCCTTAAGAGATGCAAAGAAACCTTTATTAAAAGAGCAGTTAAAGGATGAAGTAAATCGTATCTATTTAGAAAAGAAGAAATCTGCAGACAATGATTTGAAGCCCCTGGTCACATCAAGATACGTATTGGATAGATTTACACAGCGGCTTGAAGGGGCTGGTCTAGTGGATGTAGAAGAAATCGGGAAAGCAAGGTTGTATTCACTGTCTAAATTAGGCAATCAATTCCTTGAATATACACGGCAAAAAAGAAGGTTAGAAAAAAGTAGTTAGGAGGAGTTTATATGTTAAATGTGGCTGAAACTGGTACGACACAGGGGTTGCAACAACAACTCTTAAAAGATAGTGAAGTTGATATTAGTTTAAGATTTGGCTTTTTAGGATTAGGTATGGGGGGAAGTTCAATCGCAGCTGCTTGTGCGGATATTGAAATGGGTAAGAAAAACTTGAAATACCCTTATACGTCACTACTTATTAATACTAATAAAGTAGATCTTGATAAAGTTGAGGCTAAGAACTCTCTTATTAAGAAGATGGTTATTGGAAATGGGAAAGGCGCTGGTCGAAACTTAACAGTAGGAGAAGAAATCTTTAAAGAACATAAGGACCAAATTCTTCAAGCAGTAAATACCCAATTTGAAGATTCAGATTTCATATGGATTGTTGCAGGTTTAGGCGGTGGAACAGGTACTGGAAGTATTATTCAAGCAGCAGAGTTGCTTTATAGAAATGGCTTTCAGAAAAAGTTTGGTTTAATCCTTACCCTTCCTAGAAAAACAGAAGGAAAGACAGTATTAAGCAATGCATTAGAACGACTGCAAACAATTACAAAGCTTATGTCTTCCGCTTTAGGTTCTGTAATCGTGGTGGATAACCAAAAACTTTATGATTATTACACAGAATTTCAATCAAACGCCAGTGTTTCTGACTATCTGAAATTTAGTAATCAATATGTAGCAGAAACATTGCATGAACTAAATATAGTAACAGCATCATTTAAGCCTTATGGGGAATACCATTTTGATAGTTCAGAATTCGAAAATTTAATCAAAACACCAGGTATTCTACATCTTTCAAAGTTCAGTGTGCCAGCTAACACTGTTGATACAGAACAGAGTTTAACATATGTTAAAAAATTAGAAGAAAACATACAAACTGGAGTACTTTCAGATGGCTTTAGACTTGATAAAGCATCTCGTTTAGCGATTAGCGTGGTTTCTAACGAAAATATTGCGAAAAGAATCTTTAATATGCAGTTTAATAACGCTGTTGAACAAAAATTGAAAGAAATCTCACCAATTGCTTCTGAAAGACCAGTTGCCCAATACCAATATGAAGTAAAAAATAAAAGCGAAGTGTACTTTTATGCAGTATTTGCTGGTCTATCATTACCTTCATCCATAAAGGAGTTAGTTGCTGAGAACAAAAGACTTGAGGAATTAGAGGATTCCTTAAATGATAATGAGGATGATGTACTCTCAGCCCTTTCAGGCTTCTCACGTAGTCGTAAACAAGAGATAATTGAAGAAGATCCATTTAGTTCTTTAAATGATTCAAGAGAAAAACAAAATGATAATGAAAAAGATGTTGATCCATTCGATTTAGTTTAATATGAACGATTAATTAATAAAAGGACAAGCTATGATGCTTGTCCTTTTATTTTGTTTGAACGATTTCTTTAGTATATACAGTTCCGAAAGGTTCCGAAAAAATTCGTTAAAAATAAATTTTAATTAATTTCCACGAAAACTCCCAAAATAAAAAGAAAAATCTTCGAATTTTTTAGTGGATTTTCGGAACTCGATTGGAATTTGATTAAGAAATGATTAGTATAACTAAGTTTAACTAAAATTAACGAAGTGATACTTCGTATTGATATTTTTTAAACTAATTTGCACGAAGTGATACCTCGTATAACCAAGTGTTGTTGATTTTTTCGTGCTTTTTAGTTAAAAGTGTTATTTTGCCGATATATTTGATATTATTTTTATAATGACTCACAATTGTGAATGGATTTTTTACGAAAAAAACAGTGGGAGTTTGCAATTTGTTGGTTTTTCAGATTGGAGGGTTCTAATTGTCCAACGAAATTAAAGTTATAGCTAACGATTCGGACTTGGTTTTACGGATTGAATCTGAATTAGAGTATGATAGCTTATTTAAATTAATAAAAGAGCGAGAAAATAAGAAGAGAGAGTTGTTTCAACAAGATTTCATATCGGCTTTAGAGGAAGATATAAATAGGTGGTACAGTGTAGCTGAGGCAGGAAAAATTTTAGGGGGAGAAAAACCTATCCCTCATAGTTCCTTGACTTATTATATAGATGGGTTAAAGGAATATATACTTCCTGAAGATGCCCCTTCAAACAAATACATGAGACTTAATTATCTTTCCATTATAAAAATGAAAATGGTGCTGCTTCTTAAAGATGAGTTTAGGTTGAATGGGTTGAAAGCTGAAGTAGGAATTACGGGAAACCCGAAGAACGTTGTTACTAGAAATGACTCCGGATTGCCTGCAAATGATGTAGAAGACGATTTTAGTAATAGGTTAGAAAAACTTGAAGCAATGAACGAAATGTTATTTAGGCTTTTGATTGAAAAAGGGGATGGTGGCCAACCGCAACTGAAAGAGCCGCTTCAAGCCTTATTAACAGCCGAAAACAAGCTTCTTGAAGATCAAAGTTCTCTACTAGAGATATTTGAAAAACAAAATGGTGAAATAGAAGACTTAAAAGAGGAAAACAAGGTTTTAAAAGAGCGAATAGAAAAGACTGAAGAATATACTCAATCAATGGATAAGAAGCATGAGATTAATGAGGATGAAAGAAAAAAGATATTAGAAAGTGAACAAAAACTTAACAGCATTGCTGAAACACTTCGAGCAAGGCAACAGGCAGAGGAAGAGTGGGATCAGCAAGGGCTATTCAAAAAATTAAGAGGGAATAGAAGTGAGTTTGTTACATCTAGAATTAAAGAAATTTTAGGGGAGGTTTCCAAAGGGTAACTGGGTAGTGGTTAGCAGCCTTTACATTTTACTTTTTTATAACATTAAATTTTTGCCTGTTTAGAGTAAACTATAGTTAATTATAGGATATTGCCTTTTTACCGAAGCAACCATTTATGGTTGCTTTTATTTTTGGCTACAATATAGAAAAAAGGGGGGCTTCAGGATGGATTTTATTTGGCCAATGCTATTATCACCTTCAGAACCTTTTACAGAAGAAGGATGGCTGTTTGAACTTAAAGCTGTTGGAATAAGGTTAGAACTGATCCATGATAAAAGGGATGGGATCCAGGGATTTACAAGGCATAATACCAATTGTACAAAGGCATTCCTTCCTGAATTCGAAACTCTGTCATTTTCTGATGACCTAATTTTAGATTGCGAACTGATATGTTATGACCCGGAAGAAAAGAGAGACAGCTGGGAGCTTGTTATGGAACGGTTCCGATTACAAAACGAGATAAAAATTAGACATACTGCTGAAGAACTTCCGTGTACTCTAATTGTCTTTGATGTACTATACTATAAAAAACCTTTATTAGATATGCAGTTAATTGAACGGAAAATGATACTGGAGGAGTTATTTGATAATACTCCAGTTATTCAAAAAACGGCATTTCTTGATACGGAAGGACAAGCGTTTTTTGAACAAATTAAGCAGCTGCAGTTGGAGGGAGCCGTGGCCAAGAAAAAGAACAGCAAATATGCTCCAGGGAAAAGAGTGGACTTTTGGAAAAAGATTGTTCGCTATGAGTATTATCAGGTTGTGATTCGTGGCTTTAAGAAGTCTGAATTTGGTTTGCTTTGCTCATTTGAGGAGGAGGGAAAACTTAAACCGGCCGGAGTAATTGAATTTGCTACACCTTTCAATCGTAAGCTGTTTTATAACCGTGCTGCTGCATTGAAGGGGGAAGAGGATAAATTAAATGTTTACCTAAAAGAGGGGATTCCGGCAACTGTTAAAACAAGGGGATTAACCAAAAAGGGTTATTTGCGAACACCGGTATTGCTTGAACTTCACTAATGAAAATGTTAAAAAGTCTGACAAAACCCATTAACATTCAAAAATAAGCCGGCCCTCTTAAGGAACCGGCCAGAAAGGTTATTAGACCAGATTATTTATTTCTATACTTTTCTACTAAAGTCCAGGATATATATATTAGTAACGTACACCCTAATATGATTAGAAAAGAATTTGTAAGTAAATCAAAATCCAGCTCATTTGTGGTATTTACTGTATTTCCTTTACCGTCCATTTCGTAAATAGTCCAACCATTATAATCTAGGGTAAAGTATGAAATTATAATTCCAAGTACTATTCCGCCTATTAAGGATGTAATTTTTTTCAAAATCTCACCTCTTATAATATTGTTACAATATTCAATGATTAGGAAAATAAATCCTCTTTTTATAGAAAAATTATGCTTGAAGATCAACGACAAACCTAAAATTCCCACCATTTGTTTTGGACAGACATTTTTATTATTTCTTATATAGATGACATCGTAAACAGAGGAAATACGTATTTAGTTGATTCTTATAATGGAAAAACTTACACCTATAACTCTACTTATTGCACTGATTGAAAAGGCTAGATTGTAGGGGGTGCAGCGAGTTCAATTGGAGATTTGTTTTACTGATGAGGAACAAAAAATTACTCCTATAATAAATATTGTAATTGAAGGACTTATGATGAAATGGAAAGGGTTCTTCTAAAAGCGGTAAAATAACAGGTTATAAATAGTTCAGTATAATACCTAAATATCAAAAATTTTATTTAATAATAGAATTAATATAAATAATAAGACAATGACTACATCATATATCCCCCATTTGTTTTTAGTCTTTTCTGGTTTATTTTGTTGTGTAAGTTTTCTATATACAGTTTGAGCCTTCATTTGTTTCTGGTTTTTATTTTCATCCTTAGACATTGAATTCCCTCCACTTTTATCCTTTGTATAAGGACTTCATAGGTTTTGCTTTCCTAAACTTTATTAGATTATTCAAACCCAGTAGCAAGTTCTCCTATAGGTTGTATATTATCATTTTATTAAAGAATATTCAGTTAATTGTAAGTCGCAGTTAGAAAAATTTAATACTCCCGTCTAAAAGACGGGAGCGTAGTGTACAAATTAAGCCAACTAAATATTCATTATTACTTAATATCTATCTATTGTTGCTCCCAGCACAGTTGCTCTTATAAATTTCAGTTCTTTAAAGCGTTCCAATTCCTCTGGAGTTCCGGTTACTACTGCACCACTTATCAACAACTCTCCATTGGAGTTTTTTGTGTTTTCTCTAATAGTTTTTAAAGCCTTTTTAATTGTGGAATTTGAATTACTAAGTTCCTTCATATTACTTATAAATACTTGCCCGGTTTCTGTTGTGTAGGGCAAATCACCTGACACATCAAAACCGAAAGCATCTTCACCCCATTTGGTTTTTGCACTGGCAACCTCTATTTTATTTATTTCTTCTTTCTTTGATTGGGATGTGGTATCAACCCATAACCAATTTACATTCTTGTACCCTAGCTGTTTACTGAGTTGATCTAAAGTCATTGGGTGTTTAAATGAAACAGCAACTTCAATAAGTTTGTCGTTATCCAAACCCAGGGCTATATCCAGTTCTTTAGGAATGGGACTATATGAAACATCCGGGTAATAAAATTCTATTTCTCTTTCGTTATTGAAGTCATTATAACGGACTGTTCTTTTAGCTTCTTTATCCATCCTGTTTATTCCTGTCATTCCACTTCCTTGGCTAACTGTTTTTATGCTCCCAAATAACGGGATTCTCTGCAGTTTTTTATTCCAAATTATATAGCGATCGCCAAGTTGCTTACGGTATTTAGTTTCTTCAGTAACACTAAACATACCATGAATATAATATGATTCGCTGCTATGAACATTTGCGCCATAAACTGTTTCTTTAAGTAAATTTTGTTGATGTTTTTCTATTTTATTGTTTAGAATAGCTTGGCTTCCAAATATTATGGCAGTAATTACAATTGCGGTAGTAAGGAACGCAATAAAGACATATTTGAAGGTTTGTTTCCTCCTGGTTTTCGTAAAGACTTTTTGAACAGAGGGGCTGCTTGTAAAGTCAATTTCCTCGAAAGATTCATTTTGATCACTACTTTCATGTGCCTTACCTCTTGGGTTTTTGTCACTCATTCTTTAACCTCCTTATAGAACTTAATGAATTGGTTCCTGGCCCGATATAAGTTTGTTTTCACAGTATCTATTTTCATATCAAGCAAAACTGAAATATCTTTATACTTTAAATCCCAATAATATTTAAGCAAAAGCAATTCTTTATACTGGGGATTAAGTCTAGCTAAAGTTGCCTGAATTTCTTCTTTTTTTTCAATTCCAAGTAAAAGTTCTTCAGGTAAATCTTTTGATAACAATTTTAAGTGTTCATCATTAAATCCAATTTTAATCCTTTTATTCTTTCGATATTGATCATGATGAAAATTTAAGGCCACTCGAATAAGCCATCCTCTAATGTTTTGGGATTTTATTGAGTCTGAATAGGACAGAAATTTAAAAGCAGTCTCTTGGACTATATCTTGTGCATCAACATGTGAAATTCCACGCTTTCTTAGATATTTATAAACCACATTTAATTCGCTGTTTAAGATCTTTGCTTGTTCTTGCTCAAACATTTCTGCCCCCTTTCCCATCAAACATAGGACGAATTAGTTAGCGAAAAGTAAACAACAACTTGAAAATATAAAAAAGAGTTGTCTTATTAATATTAGGTTTTTAGTGTATGTTTGTGCAAGAAAAGAAGGTAACACATCAAGGCACCTAGAAGTTAATATTGTTTACAGAGGAAGGATGGCTGTTAAATGGATTGAGGAGGTAGCTTAAACCGGATGGAGTATCTAATTTGGTATTCCATTCAATCGTAGGCTATTTTTAAGCGTGCAGCTGCATTAAGAAACAAAGAAGATAGCTTGAATGTATACTTAAAGGAAGGGATTCAAGCTACCGTTAAAACAAGAGGCCTAACTAAAAAAGGGTATTTAATAACACCGGAATTGGTGGAACTATATTAATCAAAATTAAACGTTGTAAGAAAAAAGCGTAGTTAGTGTGTTTTAGCAGCAACAGCAATATAATATATCAATCCTCTTTTATTAGAAATATAAAGAGAGAGGATTTTTATTTTTTAAGTCCCAGCTCTGATTGTAGACTTATTAGCTGTGAAGGGGGAATTGCTTGATGGAAACCATCACATTAAATTTGAGGGAAAGTGTTTTTAACAATGAGGCAGAAGCTAAAATGTATGTAACCAAGGATGAAGAAATAGAGCCTGTCCTTTATGTTTTTTCAATTCCTATGTTGACTTTCTCCTGGAGTGCTCATGATGAAACAGATTTAGATAGCTTTTACCCTGTAAGTGTTTTTGGAGATCAGCAGAAGGATCAAAAGCTGCTTATTGAGATGAAACACGCTTTAGAATTATTAAGTGAAGACCTTGCTATAGTTAAATCTGTCTAAAAAGGGATGATGACTTTGACCATTGAAAAAGCGATTAATAGTGCAAAGGCTTCTTTGGCCGTTGAAGGTTTGTTTCTAACTCCAGCCGAGGAAGATTTGATTAAAAACAGATTACAAGAGAATATTTCTGAGGAAGAATTTAAACGTAAAGCACTTGAACTAATTTTTTCTAGAAATACTTAAGGGGATCAGTAATGTGACGAGGGCATTTCCCTTAAATTATTTTGATATTATGGTATAAAGCTGTTGATACTTATTTATTCTGTTTATATA
>ERZ1023203.75-NODE-75-length-21452-cov-3.869888_pt1 | contig 21452 bp, 16 predicted proteins | sample MGYA00380444_ERZ1023203 | MGnify/ENA primary metagenome ERZ1023203 (study PRJEB33173, sample SAMEA4830386) | metagenome | study: EMG produced TPA metagenomics assembly of the PRJEB25223 data set... | reverse complement strand
ATGTGATGCTTGATTTGCGTCAGTACTAATCTTTTTTAATATTTCACTTGAATCAAGGTGAATATCAATTGTTTTGTCATCAATTAGTTTTTTATTTCCCACTGTATGTGCTACTTTAATTGAATCATCACTATGTTTTATCGAGACAGACTTGTACACAAGTTTATAACGTATTTCTTGTTTAGAAGCTCCTTTGTGACTTTGAACAGCAACAGTATTTTCTGCAGATAAAGATTTTTTTCTAATAAAAAGAGAAATGGCTACAATAAACCAAAGTATTGCAGATACAAAGTTGTATAATAACGCAGCAATAATCGCATATACAACTAATATGATACCTTTTAAAATTCTTCTTTTAGATAAGTCAAATGCTAGTACAGTAACAGGTAAGACTGAAAATATAATTAGACATGTAGCAAATATCATAAATGAAGTGGGTGTTTTTAATAAATCTCCAATTTCATTACCTGTTAACAAAAATAAAAATCCAAAAAATGATCCAAAAAATAATGTAAATATATATATGAGCAAAGCTATAATAGCCATGTATGCTATTTGAATATATATACCCATCCATATTAATATCAATTCTATATTTTTCCTCATGCTCATTCCCCATTTATTTAAACTTTATACACTACCACAAATATTCGCTTTATTCTTTAGTAATTTTATCTTTAGATTCAAATTGATTCTCTGTACTTTCAATATCAACTTTTTTATTTTCATCATCGTCTGTCGATTCACCTTTTGAGTATTTATTCCAAATCAGAAAAATGCCACAAACCACCCATAACATTGATGAAAGGTAATTAAACATACAAAATGCCACAATTGCATAAACAATAAAAAGCGTACCTTTTACTACCATTTTATTCTCTAAGTTAATCGCGGTTAGGATAGGTGGTAAAGTTAAGATAAGAATGATTACTAATGCTATTAAAACAGCTATTTCAGGGCTTGCTCCTTCAACATTTATAAAAATGATGAAGGTTGTCATACTAACAATAACGACGTTATAACATATTTGAACTACGATGCCTATCCAAATAGCGATTTTTCCTATAATTAAATTCATGTTCATGATTATTCCCCATTTATTTAAAATTTATACTTTACCTTAATATACCTTATTTTATTTAATTTTTATATGCAAAATACAAAAATGGAGAACTTTAATATTTATAAAATATCAAAAGTTCTCCACACTATATTGTTTATTATATTTTCGCTATCAATACGCTAAATCATCATATTTCTCTCAACATCACAGTAAAACTATTGCTCCACCAAGTATACTTTTTCAGTATAGCATCTCATATTGGCAAACTTATCTGCTAAAAACTGCTTCCAATTGCGCAGTTGTTCAACATCATCATCTTGTTTAAGTAATGCCAGTGGTACTTGAAGATTAAGACATCGTCCTGAAATATTAAAGCGTGTCACACCTGCTGGCACAGTTTCCCCTTTATGAACAACCGCTTCAATTTCCTTATAACTCAATGGCTGATACTTCATGAGTACATCTTGTTGAGAAAGACAAGGATATGTACCTTGTGCAATTCTCTCTACAGAACAACAACCACTATAACTTGCGACAACCTTTTCCCATACTTGAAAATGTGCTTCGCCTAAATCTTTTGTATACAAATATTGTTCTGTATCACCATGACACATCGTAATAAATGGCGCTTCTTGTCTTGTCTCAGTAGTCCATGGCAAGCGATGTTCTTGTTGTAACGTTTCCCACCACACACCAAATGGAACTTTATGTTGCCATGTACTAATTGAATATTGTGTTTCATGGATTTCTTGCACTGGAACTTTCTTACATCCTAACGCTTTCAAACTTGTATACCGATGCACACCATCTATAACCATATATCTACCATGTTGCATCGCTGTCACTAAAATAGGATGACGTATAAAATCATCTGCTTCAATACTACTTTTCGTCTTTTCCAATCTTAAAGGTTCGAATGTTTCGTGAAGATCAATCTTATCTACTGGTACCAATTTTAAATGTTCATGAATATGATTCAATAGTTATTCATCCTCCTTTGTTTGCGTTAAATAAATAAATTCAGGATGTGGATGGCTTAAGAAATCGTGATGTGAAATAGACCATCCGTATGCACCTGCATATTTGAAAACAATAACGTCGCCTGTACTGATTGCATCTATCTGTACTTCTCTAGCAAAGACATCTTTCGGTGTACATAATTGACCGACTAACGTTGTGTCCTGTCTCGAAATTGAAACTTTTTCAAATGAATATGGATTGTCTTTATAGCGATAAATGTCAAAAGGATGGTTATGCTGCCAAGATACCGGCAGTCTAAATTGTTGCGTACCTCCTCTTAAAATGGCACCATGTACTTTCTTAATGTCTAGCACTTCTGTCACATAGTAACCAATGTGTGCCACAATAAAGCGCCCACATTCAAAGTTCAATGTCACATCTTCCATTTCTTGCTCAACGATAAGTGTTTTAAAATTTTCTACAAAATTATCCCACTCAAATTGGCTAGTTAAATCTGCATAGTTAACACCTATGCCACCACCAAGATTGATATGTTTGAGAGGAAATTGATGTTTTTCAGACCATGCCTTTGCTTTTTTAAAATAAAGTTTCACTACATCGACATGTAAATTCGAGTCTAAATTGTTAGAAATAGAATGAAAATGAAATCCATCTAAATGAATATTTGGCATTGCTAGCGTAGCTTCAATGACATCATCAACTTCGTCTTCAGAAATACCAAATTGTGTTGGGCGTCCTGCCATATGCAACGTTGCATTGGGAAATGGTCCTGCTAAATTAACACGCAATAAAATGTGTTGTGTCTTATCTTCATCTTCTAAGATGGCATTTAGCCGTTGTAATTCATGCATACTTTCAACATGAATACGCTGAACACCTTCACTTACTGCATATCTTAGTTCCTCGTCTGTCTTACCAGGGCCACCAAAAATAATATGATTTGCTGGTTTAAAAGCAAGACCTTTTGCTATTTCACCTTGAGATGCAACTTCGAATCCTTCAACATACTGACTAATTGTATCTAGGATTGTTCGTTCACTATTTGCTTTCATTGCATAGTACATCTGACAATTATTAGGCAATGATGATGTAATATGTTGCAAATGATGTTCCAGTCCGACTAAGTCATAGATATAATGACAAACTGGATAAGATTGTGCTTTTAATTGTTCAATAACGGGTTGAACTATACGCATTAGTCTTCATCCCCCTTCTGTTTAGACGTCGCTAGAGATGCACTTAAATGGCGATATATTTTTCCACGATCATCACCTAAAATAAATGTTTGTACACCTTGTGCCTGCCATTTTGCAATATCTTCATCTTCACGTGGTAATGCACAAAAATGTTTACCATGTGCATTCACAACTTCAAAAATATGTTGAACATGTGATGTTACTTGATCATCACGCGTTTGCCATGGTATGCCAAGTGACTGGGATAAATCTGCGGCACCTTCGACTATCATGTCTAAACCTTCGACTTGTGCTATATCGTCAATGGCCATAACCCCTTCAACATCTTCTATCATGGCAATCACCATAATATGCTCATTAGCCATCTCCATTGCATCAAGTAATGGTGTACGTCCAAATCTTGCCATGCGACCACCATTCAAACTTCTTAATCCTTGCGGGTAATAACGACTTAATTTCACAATATGCTCAACTGTCTCACGATCTTTAACGTGTGGCACAATAATACCTCTCGCACCCATATCCAACACTTTAATGATATCTCTATCTATCACTGCAGTGACACGTACAATTGGTATAATATGCGCTGCTTCAGCTGCACGAATTAAATGCGCTAGTGTCTCATCATTAATCGCCACGTGTTCTGTATCAATCACAACAAAGTCATACCCGCTTGCTGCGATAACCTCGATCATCAATGGGTCCGGTATAGAATTAAAAATGCCATAAACTGAATCACCATTGTTTAATCTATGTTTCAGAGATAGTTGTTGCATCAGTAATACCTCCTACACCTAATGGATTTGTAACATGATGAATTCTTAACTCGGAGTCACTTAATAATCGACGTGTCGTTAACTTTTCAACTTGAATCGTAGGTTCAAACAAATCGAAATGTTGATAGTTATTCAACTCTGGAAATGCTTCTTGATACGCCTCGATGATGCCTTTAACCCATTTCCATTGCAGCTTCTCATCGATATCATATTGCTTTTCAATAAATAAGATGATTTCGGCGATATTAATAAAGAAAAATGCATCATGTAAAAAGTCGCGTACTAAACGTTCGTCATCTGTTTCAATAAATGAATTACTATTCACTTTTTTATGTGCTTCTGGCATTGGCTTTAATGTCAGATGTGAAGCAGCTTCACTTAAATGCTCACGCTTAAAACGAACACCATCATGGAAATCTTTTAAGGCAATACGTGTAGGCCAACCATTTTCATGAATGAGCATCATATTTTGTGCATGCGATTCAAAGGCAATACCGTGATAATAAAGCATATGAATCATTGGACGAATCGCTACAGCTAAAAATTGCTTTGTCCAAGCTTCAGAACCATATTGTTTAATCCAATTTTCAATGAATGGTACACCATCCTTATCACTCGCATAAAGTGCATTAAATGGTATCGCATCCTCTTCATCGATTAACATATGATATATATTTTCACGCCATATAACACCTAACGCACCATAAACTTGAGTTTGTTTATAAGGCGAAAGTTGTGTATTTAAATAAGACTGTCCTAAGACTTCCCCTAGAAAAGCTGTCTTTAATTCATCTTTTAAATACGTATCTTGTTGCTGTATCTGCTTTAACCAATCCGTAATTTGCGCTGCATTTTCAATTGTATGAGGCGCCAACACTCGTTTCGTTGAAGTATTCGTTATACTTATTGGTACCTTTAAATAATATTTTGTCGTGTCTATTGGCGACATCGTACGAATCGATTGTTGAGGGTGATATAGCTCATCACTTTCCCCTAACCATAGTACTGTGCCATTAAGCCTTTCTTCAGCCAAATCAACTTGGATGACATGTTCAAACTGCCATGGGTGTACAGGTATCATCTCAACATCATTTACATGTTTGCCAGACGCTTCAATTTGCTGTACAAAATGTTCATAAGTCTTATCGCCAACTTGTTGACGTAACATTTCGTTAACTACAACATTTCTTGATACCGTCGTTTCTACTTTATCTTTGTCGATAGCTAACCACTGCAGTTTAACGTTTGGTACAAAATCAGGACCAAATTTCAAATTATCACTCAACGTAAATCCTAAACGTGATTTGTAACTTGGATGATACTGATGCCCTTCCATCGCATAAAATTCATAGTCGTTAAATGTCTCAGGTGTTGCTGGTGGGGTTGATTCTCGATACTGCATACTTTGTGTATCTTTTAGTTCTGTCTGTAATAACTCGACAATAAATTGTTCTAGCTTTTCATCATTTTTAGGAAATGTAAATACAACCTCTCTCAATAATTGTGTATAGTCTGTTGTTGTATCTGCCTCATCTCCTACGACACGCTCAATTGGTGATGTGATACGTATACGATCAAAGCTATGTGTCTTTTCAGCAGTAAAACGATACTCTGAATCATGTCCTTCTATTGTAAAATGAACGACACCGTCTTGATATGACGTCTTATAAACAACGATATTCTCATAAATAAGTGATGATACCAGTTGGTGCATCACTCTAGTCTTTACACGATTAAGAATTGTTTGATTCACAATACGATACCTCCTTGTTATGACAAATTGGATTTGGTATATGTGTATAAATAGGGTTTGCACCACAATCATTCAATTTACTCATCAAATTAGCTTTAGCCGCAATGGTCGGCGTTTGATATAAATCTTCTACACAGTCAACAAATACTGCGTTATTCGCGTATTCTTTTTTCCAAGTCATAAGACGATGCGCTACAAGTTGCCATAACACAACTTCATTTCTAGTCGCTTTACCAATAGTTGATACTAAATGTCCTAAGTGATTTACTACAACATAATATTTAAGACGATGCCATGCTTCATCATGTGCATATACAACAGGGCTTGATGCTGTCACAACATTTGGCACAAGTTGTTTTTCAGTAGCAATCGTTCTAGATAGACAAATGCCTTCAAGATCTCTGACAAAGCATACGTCGGGTATGCCACCTTTTAATTCAATTAATGTATTTTGTACATGTGCTTCTAGACTAATGCCTGTGTTACTAAACAGCTTTAATATCGGCAATAATGTACGATCCAAATAACATTCAAGCCATGCTTCTGGTGCTAAACCACTTTGCTCAATCACTTGTGATAACTTAGAGGTCGGTGAATCTGGCATCGTTTCAAATAATGACGCCAATACATGAATATCTTTATCAGCATGGTAATTTGGTATCCCTTCACGAACAATCATGGCGCTATTAGTTAATAAATCCATTTCAGGTTCAACTGTTTGCCCTAATGGATTCGGTAACAATGCACGATATCCTTCTTCAAACATCAATTTAAAATGGGGTGTTTCAACCTCATCTTTGACTGATGCGATAACTTGCGCGGCATCAATTGTCCGTTCAATCTGTTCAAGGTCATTCGTACGTATAAAATTAGTGATTTTAACGTGTATCGGTAATTTTAAATAAATGTTTAATGCTTTTGAAAATACAGTTCTAACCGAAGACGTCGGGTAAACTGAATCACCGGAAACGCCAAGGTCTTTTATTAAACCTTGTTCACTATATTGCATATACTGTGGATGCTGTCGCAACACATTGATTTGATAAGGATGTATTGGTAATAAAATAAAATCTTTAGGTATCTCTGATATGTCTATATCTGCTAATTGATACAACACTTTCTCAACCTGATTTTCTTTACCTTCTACATAGCGCGTGAGCAGAACATCTTGATGCACAGCTAAATAATGCAATTGGAATGATGTATGACATTCGGGTGCATATTTCTCTAAATCTGCTTCTGAAAACCCACTTGCACTCTTAGGAGTCGGATGAAATGGATGACCTAAATATAAAGATTGTTCTGAAACGATATAGCGATCCTCTGCGTAGTCTATTGTGTTACTTTGCAAATAACGCGCCGTGCGATGAATGCTATTATCGATGTCAGACATAATTTGCGCCATATGTTGTTGCACTGCCGTTTGATTATCTGCACTTTGAGCCATATGTTGCAAAATACGCGCAATTGCTTCTTTATAAGTTGTTAATTTTTTACTTTTTCCATCGATAAGCCATACCTCTGGATGATACATATGATGCCCCATCGCAGACCAATAGCGAAATTCACCCGTTAAAGTTTCGAGCTCTGATAATTGTATAGACCATTGATGATTTTGAGGTGGTACTTGATATAAATTTTCTTCTCTAAAATATTCATTTAAAATGCGTTCGATAGCCGCATACGCTGCATGTTGTATTAATTCTTTATTTTGCACTTTTTTGTTTCTACTCCCATAATTTCATTAATGTGTGATCGTTGATTTGATTAGTGATGGTTGAACAAATCAAAAATAAACTACTTACTGCAAATACTATGCCCATAACGATAAACGTAGTAGCTGGTGTAGTATAACTTGTAATGGCAGCGCCACTAAGACTACCAATAATTTGACCAATAACTAACATACTGTTCGTCGTTCCAACAAATGTGCCTTTAAGTTGTTGATGACACGCATTCACGACAACAAACATGACACTTTGAATCAATGCACTATATGTTAATCCTTGAAGTATTCTTGCAGCCATTAAAAACTCTATATTCGTCGCTAAACCTTGCAGTATCGCACTACAACCACATGCAATCGTGGCAAATATATATACTGATTTAACATATGATTTATCATTAAAGCGACCCCATAAAGGCGCGCTTAATATCGAAGCCGTCCAAAATGCGGACTGTAAAAATCCAATCACACTACGGTCATCTATCGCTGTATGATTCACTGATGAAGCAAGTGGTGATAATGCAGTTAGCATGCCATACATAGCAAAGTTTGCTAAAACGCCAACGATAATAAATCGACATGTTTGTTGTGTGCATAATAGACATTGAAATGAACGGCGAATACCTTTATTAATATTTGGTGTTTGTGATTTTGGCATATGTGTCGTTTCAATCAATTTTAATGCACCGAAAATACAGACAATAAAAGTAATAACGGCAATACTCATCAGTAACGCACTAAAACCTAATATCGAAGCTGTAACACCGCCAATTAATGGCCCCACAAGAGACCCTGCGCTGACTGAACTTTGCAGTTTTCCTAATACCTTTCCACGATCTTCAGCTGGCGCCTCTGCACTCGCAAACGCACTTGATGCATCAACAACACCACCAAATAGTCCCTGCAATAACCTCACAAGTACAAACTGTAATGGTGTAGTACACAATGCCATTAAAAATAAGCATACCGCCAAACCAAGTAACGCTCTTAACACCATCCATTTTCGGCTGATCTTATCACCTAGCTTCCCCCATATCGGCGAAGCTATCATCGTCGTTACAGCTGGAGCAGCAATCGCTATACCACTCCACAACTGTATTTCTACGACTGATAGATTTTGTAGTGATGCCATATAAATTGGCAATAATGGCACAAGTACTGTCAGTCCAGCAATCGCTATAAACTGACTGAGCCATAAAATGCGAAAGTTACTGCGCCATATAGTCTGATTAATCATATGTCACCATTGGATTTGGTACGGTAGTTAAACCTGAAGGCATACTACCTCCACCACTATCACGTTGATATAGCAATGGTAATAAAATTTGTTTAAATGGCCACGTCTGTTTATCAAATAAAATGTGTCTGACAGCTAGCTGATCAGTTGTAACCCAGGAAATAGTTGCCACTTCATTTTTTAAAATTTGTTTTAACAACGACATAAGTTCATGCTCACTTACACCAAATAAATCTTGAATTGCATCAATAATGGCATATAGATTTACCGATACAGCTAATGTTTGAAAATAAGCAAAGAATGTTTCCAAATCTTCATTAATTAGCGTATTAGGTGTATCTTCTCTGACGACATACTTCGGCAATGAAAGCTGATGTGCTGTTAGCCATGGTTTATAAATTCTGACAGTATCATGATCACGTAACACGCATTTTTGTACACGTCCATCTTCAAATGACAACAATATATTTTGACCATGCAACTCTGGTAATGCGCCGTATTGCATAAATGATAGTGTTACCTTTAAAAAGACTCGTGCGATATCTTCAAATAACGTCATGACATCATTTTTAGAAATATTATCTTTTCCACAAATCATTTGATATAAGGTGCGATTATTTGCCGCGAGTGCTGCCATTGACACTAGCTGTTGCGTATCATTTTTGGCTAGCACTTCGGGATATTTTCTTAACTGAACAGTTAAATGACCTAATTGATCTTTGAAAATATCATTATCTTGACCCATATATGACCACCAAGCTGTTTCATCACAAACCATGACATACTTAGCTAGTGCTTCATCTTTTTCTATAAGCTGACGTAATAATTGTTCTGCTTGTTCTCCGTTTTTCATGTAACGCGTAGGCGTTAGCCTTAATGCGCCTAATGACTGCATTGCAAATGGTACTTTGACATGGTTATACGGTGCGCCAATATCAATTAATGAACGCATACTTGAAGATGACAGATAATCTCCAAATTTTAACGGTAATAGTACAACCAATTTTTCACTAATTTCTTTCGCAAAGACGTTCGGCAGAATATGCTGATATTGCCAAGGATGTACCGGAAATAGTACATAGTCATCTATTGATAACCCTTGATCATTTAACATGTCTGTCGCTTGTTCTTTTATAGGTGCTGTCAAATTTTCTAATTCATCAATATTTGCAGTATCGCCATGAATCATATGTGTCTTTTTAACTGCTGCAACCATTAAAGGAAATGATTGATTTAATTCAGCTTGATACACTTGATAATCCGCTTCTCTTAATCCTCTTTTTTCTTTAGCTAATGGATGAAATGGACGATCTTTTAAACTTGCAAACTGCTCTGACATCACAAAAGGATGTGACGCTAAATCTAATTCTGATAATTGTTTAGCAAGCTGTGTGGCAGCAGTAGTCAGTCCTTCTTCAACGCGAGCCACTTCCCATTCATGACTTAAATCACAATTCATATTAGCGATTGTTTGCCAAAATTCAGCTGCAGTTAGTGGTTGTTTAGACGTCCTTCTTTCTATCGTAATTGGTTGTGAACTTTCATAACGAAACATATTTAAAGCACTAAAATAAACAGGTATCTTTATTTGTTGTGTTTCACGTTCGTATATCAAAATGGTTTGTCCATTTTCTTTAGTAATCTCACTATTCGATACAATACCGGCTATATCTTCAAATAATAATGCATCAACTAAATCCCTTAATATTATCGTTTGTGCTGTATTGACTGCTGTATGATTCTGCAATGTTCAGACACCTCGCATTCTTAATATAGGTTCAATGTTGTCCCAATATTTTGTTGTTGTGCCTGTTGATAAATAAAGTAAGCACTTGAAATATCTTCGATAGCCATACCCATCGGATTAAGTAATATGATTTCATCATCGTCTTCACGTCCTGGTATGTCACCTGTCACAAGTTGTCCTAGTTCAGCATGAAGTGCTTCTTTGCTGAATTTACCTTCTAACACTAATTGGTTAATAGTTTTCTTTTCTCGATTACATTGTGACCAGTCGTCTACTACGACTTTGTCAGCTTTAATAAAGACTTCTTTATGCACATCCATGATAGAAATGTTGCTAATAAATGCACCCTTTTGTAACCAATCATATTCAATGTATGGTTGATCCGTTACGGTACATGTAATGACTACTTCACCATTTGATACTGCTTCTTTAGCATTTTCTGTCGCAATAAAATTAATTTCCGGACGCTGTTGTTGCCATCTATCAACAAAGCGTGCACATGCTTCAGAGAATTGATCGTAAACAAACACGCGTTCAATATGATCGAATTGCTCTAACATACTTTGTAATTGCTTGTCTCCGATTAGCCCGCATCCAATGATTGTTAAGTCTTTAAATCCTTTTTTAGCCAAATGCTTAGCTGCAATCACTGAAACTGCTGCAGTACGCATACTACTAATCAAACTTGCTTCCATAACTGCAATTGGATAATTCGTTTCTGGATCATTCAAAATAATAACACCACTTGCACGCTCCATATTACGTTTCGATGGATTGTCGTGCTTACTACCTATCCACTTAATACCTGAAATTGCGTGTTCACCACCGATATGACTTGGCATTGCAATAATTCGATCTGCGATGTGTCCATTTTCAGGATCCTGTCTTAAATACGGCTTAAGCGGTTGTACAAAATCATTGTGCGCATGCGCTGTTAATGCCTCTGTTAATGCGTCCACATAAACTTGTGAATGATTTCCTCCCGCTTGTTCAATATCTGATCTATTTAAATACAACATCTCTCTATTCATTCTGATTTAACTCCTTGTCTTGATTTCATTTTTTCTAACCATGTATCTGAATAAACTAAATCTAAGTAACGATCGCCTCGATCTGGTAAAATCGTGACAATTGTTGCACCTTCTTCAATTGACGTTATCAACTGCTCAATCGCTGCAATAATCGAACCTGTTGAACCTCCAGCAAATATGCCTTCATAATCAATCAGTTTTCGACAGCCCAAAGCAGATTGATAATCATCTACATGGATCACTTGATTAATTTCTGATCTATTCAATATTTCGGGTACACGACTAGCACCGATACCAGGTAATTCTCTATTAATAGGTTTATCACCAAAAATGACTGACCCTTTCGCATCAACAGCAACAATTTGTGCGTTTGGATGCACTTCTTTTATTTTTCTACTCATACCCATAATGCTACCTGTCGTGCTGACTGGCGCGACAAAATAATCTATAGGTTGCTTAATTGTTTCAACAATCTCTGTGCCTGCACCATGATAATGGGATTGCCAATTTAACTCATTCGCATATTGATTAATCCAATATGCATCGTCAATAGTGGCTAACAGTTCTTGCACCTTTGCAATACGAGTCATTAAATAACCCCCATGTGCATCAGGTTCTTCAACCATTTCTACATTGGCACCATAACTTTTAATAATTTTCAAATTTGTTGGTGATATTTTAGGATCAACAACACACGTGAGTTTTAATCCCTTGATTTTAGCTATCATTGCCAACGCAATGCCTAAATTACCAGAAGTACTTTCAATTAAATGTGTATTCTCAGTGATTAAACCATGTTTAATACCATGTTCAATGATGTACTTGGCAGGTCGATCTTTCATGCTGCCTCCAGGATTCATATACTCTAACTTTGCAAACACTTCATGTTTCGGAAATAGTTGATGAAGTTGAACCATAGGTGTTTGCCCTACAGAATCTAACAATGAATCGTGACATGCTTGACTTTTTTCAATCAAAAGCGCTTCCTCCTCAAATTTAAAATTCTATAATATTGTGTGTTACCTAATTGATAATGATTCTCACTATCAAGTAATTAGGATTATATTTTTTATGCATTTATATGTCAAATAATTATAAGTTGCATGTAAATCATAAATATTTTATTGACTTAGGAAAAAATTTAATTCATACTAAATCGTGATAATGATTCTCATTGTCATACATCACGAAGGAGGCTAATTAGTCAATGAATAAAGTAATTAAAATGCTTGTTGTTACGCTTGCTTTCCTACTTGTTTTAGCAGGATGTAGTGGGAATTCAAATAAACAATCATCTGATAACAAAGATAAGGAAACAACTTCAATTAAACATGCAATGGGTACAACTGAAATTAAAGGGAAACCAAAGCGTGTTGTTACGCTATATCAAGGTGCCACTGACGTCGCTGTATCTTTAGGTGTTAAACCTGTAGGTGCTGTAGAATCATGGACACAAAAACCGAAATTCGAATACATAAAAAATGATTTAAAAGATACTAAGATTGTAGGTCAAGAACCTGCGCCTAACTTAGAGGAAATCTCTAAATTAAAACCGGACTTAATTGTCGCGTCAAAAGTTAGAAATGAAAAAGTTTACGATCAATTATCTAAAATCGCACCAACAGTTTCTACTGATACAGTTTTCAAATTCAAAGATACAACTAAGTTAATGGGGAAAGCTTTAGGGAAAGAAAAAGAAGCTGAAGATTTACTTAAAAAGTACGATGATAAAGTAGCTGCATTCCAAAAAGATGCAAAAGCAAAGTATAAAGATGCATGGCCATTGAAAGCTTCAGTTGTTAACTTCCGTGCTGATCATACAAGAATTTATGCTGGTGGATATGCTGGTGAAATCTTAAATGATTTAGGATTCAAACGTAATAAAGACTTACAAAAACAAGTTGATAATGGTAAAGATATTATCCAACTTACATCTAAAGAAAGCATTCCATTAATGAACGCTGATCATATTTTTGTAGTAAAATCAGATCCAAATGCGAAAGATGCTGCATTAGTTAAAAAGACTGAAAGCGAATGGACTTCAAGTAAAGAGTGGAAAAATTTAGACGCAGTTAAAAACAACCAAGTATCTGATAATTTAGATGAAATCACTTGGAACTTAGCTGGCGGATATAAATCATCATTAAAACTTATTGACGATTTATATGAAAAGTTAAATATTGAAAAACAATCAAAATAATTAAGGAGTTTTACGATGCTACTTAAACCAAAATACCAAATCGTTATTGCTGGTTTATGTCTTGCAATAGTAGCTATCTTAAGTTTAATGATTGGAAATACGCTTGTGTCACCAGGTACGGTGATACAGGCGTTATTCAACTTTGATAGTGAAAACGATTTACATGATGTTGTCACTGGTGCACGGGCGTCGAGAACAATCATTGCGTTATTGACTGGTGCTGCCCTTGCTGTCTCAGGTTTGTTGATGCAAGCACTTACACGAAACCCAATAGCATCACCAGGGCTTTTCGGTGTCAATGCAGGCGCAGTATTTTTTGTCATCTTTAGTATTACATTTATCCAAATTCAATCTTTTAAAATGATTGTTGTCATCGCATTATTCGGGGCTATTGTTGTTACAGTCTTAGTCGTTGCACTAAGTATGTTTAGACAAACCCTATTTTCACCTCATCGTGTCATTTTGGCAGGTGCTGCGATTGCGATGCTATTTACAGCCTTTACTCAAGGCATACTTATTATGAACGAAACAGACTTACAAGGCCTATTATTTTGGTTGAGTGGCTCCGTTTCATTACGTAACATTTGGGATATCCCATGGGTTATTCCGCTTGTATTGATACTTATTTTAATTGCATTTAGCATGGCTGCACACATCAACATCTTGATGACAAGTGACGACATTGCAACCGGCCTCGGTCAAAACATAAAATTAATCAAATGGATGATTATTATGCTCATCAGTATGTTAGCCGGTATTTCGGTAGCCGTAGCTGGATCAATCGTCTTTGTGGGTCTTATCGTACCGAATATTAGCAAACGATTATTACCACCAAACTATAAGTATTTAATTCCTTTTACTGCATTAGCTGGAGCAATCCTAATGATCATTTCAGACATTGTTGCTCGTATAATAATTAAGCCACTAGAGTTGCCTATCGGTGTCGTTACCGCTGTCATTGGCGCTATTGTCTTAATCTATATTATGAAGAAAGGACGTCAACGCTTATGACCGAAAAGATTAATAAAAAAGACAATTACCATCTCATCTTCGCGTTAATCTTTTTAGCCATCGTTTCAGTGGTAAGTATGATGATTGGTTCAAGCTTTATACCATTACAACGCGTACTGATGTACTTTATAAATCCAAATGACAGTATAGATCAATTCACTTTAGAAGTATTACGCTTACCTCGCATTACACTTGCGATATTAGCTGGTGCCGCACTAGGGATGAGTGGTTTAATGTTACAAAATGTATTGAAAAATCCAATTGCCTCACCAGATATTATCGGAATCACAGGTGGTGCTAGCTTAAGTGCTGTTGTCTTTATTGCATTTTTCAGCCATTTAACGATACATTTACTTCCACTATTTGCAGTATTAGGTGGCGCAGTTGCAATGATGATACTATTAGTGTTTCAAACGAAAGGACAAATACGCCCGACAACACTCATAATCATCGGTATTTCGATGCAAACGTTGTTTATTGCGCTTGTCCAAGGATTACTCATTACAACGAAGCAATTATCTGCTGCCAAAGCTTATACATGGCTAGTCGGAAGTCTTTACGGTGCTACGTTTAAAGATACAATCATTTTGGGTATGGTTATTTTAGCTGTTGTGCCGTTGTTATTTCTTGTTATACCAAAAATGAAAATATCTATACTTGATGACCCTGTAGCGATTGGCTTAGGCTTACATGTACAACGTATGAAACTAATCCAATTAATCACTTCTACTATACTCGTATCTATGGCAATCAGTTTAGTAGGTAACATTGGGTTTGTCGGTTTAATCGCACCACATATCGCGAAAACAATCGTTCGCGGAAGTTATGCTAAAAAGTTACTAATGTCAGCAATGATTGGTGCCATATCAATTGTTATTGCAGACTTAATTGGGCGTACCTTATTCTTACCTAAAGAAGTGCCAGCAGGTGTATTTATTGCTGCTTTTGGTGCCCCATTCTTCATATACTTATTATTAACCGTGAAAAAGTTATAACGATATTATTAAAACAAAATGACCTCACAACAACGTTAGCAAAATGTTTAAGCTAACTAACCGTTGCGAGGTTTTTTATACATATAGTTGTCGTTATTGTTAACAAGCGTCGACTTTCTTAATTACATATTAATACTTTATATACAAATAACACCGACTCATATTCTATAATATCAATCAATATTCTTCGATTTTTCAAATATCGATAACTATTTCTTATTTAAATATAGTGTTTGATAATGTCATTTATTCAAAAACACAAATTTTAATAAAAATATCATATTATTTTTAATTGTAAATTATGGATTATTTTTCTTATTATATTGTGTTATATTAAAATAAAGTGCATATACAAGGAGATAAAACAATGAAATATAATAACCATGACAAAATTAGAGATTTTATAATCATTGAAGCATATATGTTTCGTTTTAAGAAAAAAGTCAAGCCTGAAGTCGATATGACTATAAAAGAATTTATATTACTGACTTATTTATTTCATCAGCAAGAAAACACACTTCCATTTAAGAAGATTGTTTCAGATTTATGTTATAAACAATCGGATTTAGTACAGCATATAAAAGTACTTGTGAAACATTCATATATTAGTAAAGTTCGAAGTAAAATTGATGAGCGTAATACTTACATTTCAATATCTGAAGAACAACGAGAGAAAATTGCAGAACGTGTTACATTGTTTGATCACATCATTAAACAATTTAACCTTGCAGATCAAAGTGAATCACAAATGATACCAAAAGATAGTAAAGAATTTCTAAACTTGATGATGTATACAATGTATTTCAAGAATATTATCAAAAAGCATCTAACATTAAGTTTTGTAGAATTCACAATTCTAGCTATTATCACTTCTCAAAATAAAAACATCGTTCTTCTTAAAGATTTAATTGAAACAATCCACCATAAATACCCTCAAACTGTTAGAGCTCTCAATAATTTAAAAAAGCAAGGCTATCTAATAAAAGAACGCTCAACTGAAGATGAAAGAAAAATTTTAATTCATATGAATGACGCGCAGCAAGACCATGCTGAACAATTATTAGCTCAAGTGAATCAATTATTAGCAGATAAAGATCATTTACATCTTGTTTTTGAATAATATCTCTATTACGCAAGTGTGCTGTATTCTAAAGTGCACTTGTGTTTTCTATTTTTTAATAAAACCTCAGCACATTATGAACAACTTTCTATTTTCTATATCTCTTAAAACCATTTCCGAAATTAAACCTCAGCACATTTAAAGCCTCACTTTATTCTTAAAAATATTTTTTAACTTATATACATTAAAATGCTTTCATTATAAAAAATATCTCTATATTTTATCTGTTTTTATTAATCGAAATAGCGTGATTTTGCGGTTTTAAGCCTTTTACTTCCTGAATAAATCTTTGAGCAAAATATTTATTTTATAAGTTGTAAAACTTACATTTAAATTTAATTATAAATATAGATTTTAGTATTGCAATACATAATTCGTTATATTATGATGACTTTACAAATACATACAGGGGGTATTAATTTGAAAAAGAAAAACATTTATTCAATTCGTAAACTAGGTGTAGGTATTGCATCTGTAACTTTAGGTACATTACTTATATCTGGTGGCGTAACACCTGCTGCAAATGCTGCGCAACACGATGAAGCTCAACAAAATGCTTTTTATCAAGTGTTAAATATGCCTAACTTAAACGCTGATCAACGTAATGGTTTTATCCAAAGCCTTAAAGATGATCCAAGCCAAAGTGCTAACGTTTTAGGTGAAGCTAAAAAATTAAACGAATCTCAAGCACCGAAAGCTGACAACAATTTCAACAAAGAACAACAAAATGCTTTCTATGAAATCTTGAACATGCCTAACTTGAACGAAGAACAACGCAATGGTTTCATCCAAAGCTTAAAAGATGATCCAAGTCAAAGTGCTAACCTATTGTCAGAAGCTAAAAAGTTAAATGAATCTCAAGCACCGAAAGCGGATAACAAATTCAACAAAGAACAACAAAATGCTTTCTATGAAATCTTACATTTACCTAACTTAAATGAAGAACAACGCAATGGTTTCATCCAAAGCTTAAAAGATGACCCAAGCCAAAGCGCTAACCTTTTAGCAGAAGCTAAAAAGCTAAATGATGCACAAGCACCAAAAGCTGACAACAAATTCAACAAAGAACAACAAAATGCTTTCTATGAAATTTTACATTTACCTAACTTAACTGAAGAACAACGTAACGGCTTCATCCAAAGCCTTAAAGACGATCCTTCAGTGAGCAAAGAAATTTTAGCAGAAGCTAAAAAGCTAAACGATGCTCAAGCACCAAAAGAGGAAGACAACAACAAACCTGGCAAAGAAGACAACAAGCCTGGTAAAGAAGACAACAACAAACCTGGTAAAGAAGACAACAACAAGCCTGGTAAAGAAGACGGCAACAAGCCTGGTAAAGAAGACGGCAACAAGCCTGGTAAAGAAGACGGCAACAAACCTGGCAAAGAAGATGGCAACAAGCCTAGTAAAGAAGACGGCAACAAGCCTGGTAAAGAAGACGGCAACGGAGTACATGTCGTTAAACCTGGTGATACAGTAAATGACATTGCAAAAGCAAACGGCACTACTGCTGACAAAATTGCTGCAGATAACAAATTAGCTGATAAAAACATGATCAAACCTGGTCAAGAACTTGTTGTTGATAAGAAGCAACCAGCAAATCATGCAGATGCTAACAAAGCTCAAGCATTACCAGAAACTGGTGAAGAAAATCCATTCATCGGTACAACTGTATTTGGTGGATTATCATTAGCGTTAGGTGCAGCGTTATTAGCTGGACGTCGTCGCGAACTATAAAAACAAACAATACACAACGATAGATATCATTTTATCCAAACCAATTTTAACTTATATACGTTGATTAACACATTCTTATTTGAAATGATAAGAATCATCTAAATGCACGAGTAACATCTTTTGTTGCTCAGTGCATTTTTTATTTTACTTACTTTTCTAAACAACTTCTGAAGCGCCTCAACACTTTCTACTCTAATTACATATACGACATTTTTAGACATTAAAAAATCGAACTAGACAAGATGCTCAATGCATTTCGTACTAGTTCGATTCATGAATAATTAGATTTAAAATGTCATTTGAATCCAAGTGACAACATTATTTATATTTAGAATATTAACGTTAGTATAAACGTCCAAACACAAATAAAGGCAACAAATATAATACTGTATTTTAACGTCATTTTTAATAATGCAGACTCTTCACCAACTTTTTTAACAGCTGCAGTCGCAATGGCAATTGATTGTGGTGAAATAAGTTTCGCTGCTACACCACCTGCAGTGTTAGCTGCCACAAGTAATGAACCGCTTGTTGAAATTTGTTGTGCCACTGTCGCTTGAATAGGTGCGAATAAAGTATTGTTATTTACAACTGAACCAGTCATAAACACACCAATCCAACCTAATACTGGAGAGAATAATGGGAAAATTGCTCCCGCTTTAGCAATACCTTGTCCAATTGCTACAGTCAAACCACCGTATGTCATAACTTTAGCAATAGCTAGGATAGCTGAAATTGTAAGGATCGGTAACCATAATTCTTTAATTGCTTCGACCAATAAAGCACCTGCACTTTTCCATTTTAACTTCGTAATTAAAATTGTAATAATTACTGTTAATAAAATCGCTGTCCCAGTTGCACCAATTAAATCGAGACGCAACGCAATTCCTTTAGGCGATAAATCACTCACAGTATTTGGAATTGGCAATTTTATTACTAGACTTTCAAGTGCACCTCCAGGTTGGAATAATTTTTTGAAGAATGGTGCACTCCATACTAATACAAAGGCAGTTAAAATGACGAATGGACTCCAAGCAAAGACAATTTCTTTAGGCGTTCGTTTTTGAATTTTATGTTCAGACGCTTCCAATCTGAAAATGTTTTTCGGTTTAAATTTACGACAAACAAATGCTAACACCACCATTGTTGCTAGTGATGGAATAATGTCTGCTAGTTCTGGACCATGGAATATTGTTAATAATAATTGTAATCCAGTATATGTACCACTCACTGTTAAAATGACAGGTAAAATTTCTTTAATACCTTTCATACCATCTACAATGAATACTAAAACAAATGGAATAATAAAGTTTAAAATTGGAAGTGTTAATGCTGAGTATCTCGCAACATCTAATGTTGTAACGCCTCCACTTAAGTTAAACGTATCAATAATACTAACTGGTAAACCAATTGCACCAAAGGCACCCGCCGCACCATTAGCAATTAAACATAACATCGCTGCTTTTAATGGTTCAAATCCAAGTTGAATTAATAATACTGCACAAATCGCAATTGGCACACCAAATCCTGCTGCACCTTCTAAAAATGCGTTGAAACAAAATCCAATTAATAATAGTTGGATTCTTTGGTCCTCTGAAATACTAGCAATACTATCTTGAATAATAGAAAATTGTCCTGTTTTAATAGAAACTTTATATAACCAAACTGCCATTAAAACGATATATCCTATTGGGAAAATACCGGCAACAACGCCTTCTGTAATCGCACCTGCTGATACACGCGCTGGTAATTCAAATACAAATAAAGCCACAATCAATGTAACAACCAAAGTTGTCAATGCTGCATAAATGCCTTTCATTTTAAAAACGGTTAAGCATAATAAAAATAAAATAATAGGTACTGCTGCAACTAAGGCTGATAATCCAACATTATCGAATGGATTTACAGTAAGTAGTGTCATAATGACTCCCTCTCTTTATATAAAATATTTATCATCCTGATTAATCTACACCCTATTTCAACTTATATTTTGCGATGATCACATATTTAAAATGTAACACTCCTATATGTGACAGGCAATCGAATTTTTACAAAAAGTTCACAAAATATACACAATATTTAACTATAATAAATAATATATCATTTTAATTATAAATACTAGATATTATTTATAATAATCTCAGGAATCCGCTTCAAAACTGCATCATGACAGTTTATATTTTTATTGAGAATCTCTCATTTTATGAATTGTAGGAAGCAAACAAAATATGACAAGCGTCAAACCAATGATAATGATAAATATCATATTAAACCATAGTAAATTGAATTGATGATGGTATTGTATTTGCCAAATTTCTAATATTGTGAAGATAGACATATAGCTCATAATCTCTAAATTTAACGTACTTAAAAATAATTTAATCGCTCGAATTTCACGTGGTGTATGATTGTAATGTGACCATTTGGCAAATCGTTCATAGTATCTACCTGCAATGAAAAATATAAGCCAAATCACTATAAATGCGCTCTTAATCAAAAGCAGCACCCATTTATCAGCAAAGTTATCAGCATCCCCTGCTAAATTATAATGAATAGGCACTTTGGTTGGTAATTTTGGATAGGTCACTACTGTATAGCACATCATAGCTAAGTAAATAAGTAGACTTAATATTGTAAAAGACCTGATTTTAGACATTCTATCGCCTCTTTCTTTACATTTTATGTATAACACTCTGCCTATTTTACCTTTTAATTACATTACCCCAAACGATTAAACAATATGTAATGATACTATAATTGCGTCATAAGTATCCGCTTGTTAAATGTGCATAGCTTATATTTAGCTGTTTAACATGCCACAATAATGATTCGAATTATTGTTTTAATTATACCTTTTTCACATATGTATAAATTTTATA
>ERZ1023203.74-NODE-74-length-21677-cov-5.098187_pt1 | contig 21677 bp, 16 predicted proteins | sample MGYA00380444_ERZ1023203 | MGnify/ENA primary metagenome ERZ1023203 (study PRJEB33173, sample SAMEA4830386) | metagenome | study: EMG produced TPA metagenomics assembly of the PRJEB25223 data set... | reverse complement strand
GATTTTGAATAAAATAATCTTATTTTAAAATGTCCACTTTCTTGACGGAAGACCAATAGAATAGCTAAACTTGCAAATAGAATAGCTAAACTTGCAAATAGAATAGCTAATCTTGCAAATAGAATGGCTAATCTTGCAAAGAAAATGCAAAATCTGCAAATGACACTCACTATTTCCAATAAAAACTCCTCACCTATAGTTTTGCAGCTCCCTTAATCGGGAAATTACCTCAATAAAACCACTTGGAGGTAAAGATTATGCTTCAATTTATAGAATCCCGCTCTCCCTCTACTATTGCCCTCGCCTTCAATGGCAATGCAACCAAGGAAGATGCAGAAAAACTGGATCAGCACGTGAGAGAAAATTTTAAAGATGGCCAGAAGTTCAATATTCTGGCCATAATGACGGATGTAGACGGGACCACTTTCCAAGGTGCCACGGAAGGACTGGAATTTGATATTAAAAGGTGGAAACAGTTTAATAAATTCGCTGTTGTCAGTGATAAAGACTGGATAGGCACTATATCAAAGCTCACGAACTACATGCCTGGGATCAAGGTTGAATACTTTGAAGGCCATCAGCTGGAAGAAGCTTGGTTGTGGATTAAAGAATAGTTCCATGTAGAACCCGAAAGTAATGCGACCCACATAGTTGAATAAATTGTAAATTTAGAGAGCTGCCCCAAATCATCCGGCAGCTCTGTTTTGTTTTAATATAGTGGTGATGAAACTTCTTACTTAACTCTGTAACCCTCTTATAGCTTGAACGGATGGAAATCTATTACTATTTTCATATTTGCAGTGAAAAGGGTTGCTTCTTTTTACTTATTTTTCCTTTTGGAAAAGGGTGAATAGTTAGTAAGGTAGAATAAAGCCAAATGTAAGTGTTTTCTGTATATTCAGAATAATAAACATGGTAACGAAAAGGGGGAGTCTTGCTCGGATAAAATTCACTTTGTTTATAGGAATTGATGGGTTTAGGAGAATATTTTAAGGCTGTAATAACTTTTGCAAGAAAAAAATTTTAGGAGGCGTAGGCATGTTCAATAGTAAAACTTTGTTTGTTTTTGTTTTATTGTTAGCCATGTTGATTCCCAGTCTTTCTTTTGCCGATAATATTACACCGCCAAAATCGGGCAACAGCCAGATCATTCATCAAAGCTTTAGTTCTGAAACCTTGGGGCGGGATTATAATTACAATATCTATTTGCCAGGCGAATATAAAAATTCAGGTGAAGAATATCCTGTTCTGTATCTTCTCCATGGATCTGGTGGAAACGAATATGATTGGGTACAAAACGGGAATGTAAAGAAAACAGCTGATAAATTGATTTCGAAAGGAGTCATACCCCCATCGATTATTGTCATGCCGGGCAGCAAAAGCTGGTGGGTTAATGGCCACAATGAAGCTGCAGAAAATGCATTCATCAATGACTTGATCCCTCATATTGATGAAACCTGGAGAACGATTGAGGAAAAAGAAGGCCGAATGGTTGCGGGTCTATCAGCTGGAGGCTATGGAACCGTTAACTTTGTTTTAAAACATCCTGAAATGTTTGCTGCAGGAGCAGCCTTAAGCCCTGCGGTTTATGTACCTGAGCCTCCAAGCCATTCATCGGGAAGAACGCACCCCACCTTCCAAAAGGATGGACAGTTTGACCCTGAGAAATGGGCTGAATTGAACTATACACAATATATCGATGCCTACAAGCAAAAGGGTATTAAGGTACCTTTATACATCAACTCCGGAGACCATGATACATTTGATATCGCTTACCATGCTGCTGTTCTTTACCAGAATCTAAGAGAGCACCAGCCTGAGCTCGTTGAATTTAGAGTGGTAGATGGCGACCATGAATGGAGGGTCTGGAGAGAAACCTTGCCGGAAGCGATGGAGTACATGTATCAATTTATAGAATAGTATAAAGGAGAATGACAGTGTCATTGTTAAAATATCCATTGATTTACAATTGACACCTGCCTATTTTTCTGAAATAATAATAGATAACTAAATACTGGTACCTTTAAATCAGTCCCGTGAGGCTGACAAGGACAGCGGAAGTATGATGCCAATGGGTGAGGTGCAGCCTGCCCATGGGTTCTTCATGCAGGAAAAGGCTTCTTGTCGGAAAACGGCGAGAAGCCTTTTCTTTTTCCATCCCCTTACTATCGAAAATCCTTCGGTACCAGTCCAAAAAATGAATGGAGGAATTGGTATGAAAAAAGTAGATTTGGATTTTTCGTTAGAGGCGGTACCCCAGGGGCATCGCAACGGTTTTTGGAAAATGCTTGTGGTGATGCTCGGTCTGACCTTCTTCTCAGCCAGCATGTGGTCAGGCGGAACACTTGGAACAGGATTAACGTTTATTCAATTTATCGGGATCGTTCTCGCAGGCAACTTAATTTTAGGTGCTTATACAGGAGCCCTTGCTTATATCGCTGCAAAAACTGGCTTATCAACACACCTGCTTACCCGCTATGCCTTCGGTGAAAAGGGATCTTACCTATCATCCTTTTTGCTGGCTGCGACTCAGGTTGGGTGGTTTGGCGTCGGGGTAGCGATGTTTGCGCTGCCGGTTCAGAAAGTAACAGGAATTGATGCGTATCTCCTGATTGCACTTGCAGGTCTGCTGATGACAGGCACAGCCTTCTTTGGCATGAAGGCACTGGCAATCCTGAGTTTCGTAGCTGTCCCTTTAATCACTATTCTAGGAAGCTTCTCGGTTTTTAAAGCGACAGAAACAGCAGGCGGCCTGGAAGGGCTTATGCAATATCAGCCAACTGAGGCAATTAGTCTGGCAGCGGCTTTAACCATTTGCGTAGGTTCTTTTATCAGTGCAGGTACGCTGACTCCAGACTTCGCGCGATTCTCAAATACAAAGCGTTCAGCAGTAGTATCAACAGTCATCGCCTTCTTCATCGGAAATTCTATCATGTTCCTCTTCGGTGCAATCGGTGCGATCGCAACAGGGCAATCTGATATCTCAGAAGTCATGTTCATCCAAAAGCTGATTTTCCCGGCAATTCTGGTTCTTGGCTTAAATATCTGGACAACGAACGATAACGCTTTATATGCATCAGGCTTAGGGTTTGCGAGCATTTTAAAGATCCGAAAAGGAAAGGTTGTCATCTTCAACGGGATTGTGGGAACAATTGCGGCCATGTGGCTGTACAACAACTTTGTCGGGTTCCTGACGATTCTGGGATCGACGCTGCCGTCAATCGGGGCTATCATCCTAGCAGATTACTTTATCGTGAATCGCGGAGAGTATAAGAAGTTTGCAGATATGAAGTTTAAGGCGGTTAACTGGATCGCCATCCTGGCCTGGGCAGCCGGCGTAGCTGCGGCAAATTTTGTACCGGGAATCCCGCCCATCAACTCACTTTTAGGATCAGCCGTAGTATTTGTCCTAGTATCAAAACTGGCTGCTTCTTTACAAGGCAAAAATTCAGTCAGGGAAGGGGAATTAAGAAGTGATTATTAAAAATGCAAAACTAAGAGGCCGGGAAGGCTTATGGAATATAGCGATACAAGGCGGAAAGATTCATAGCTTATCACAAGGGGAAGTGGAAGCAGGTCAGGGAATCCTTGATGCTGAAGGATCCCTGGTGTCGGCACCCTTCATCGAGCCCCATATTCACCTGGATACTACCCTGACAGCAGGCGAGCCGGAATGGAACCAGAGCGGAACATTATTCGAAGGCATCCAAAGATGGGCACAAAGAAAAGAAACCCTGACACATGAAGATGTAAAAACAAGGGCCAAAACGGCACTGAAATGGCAAATTGCACAGGGTATCCAGCATGTCCGCACACATGTGGATGTAACAGATCCCAGTCTGACTGCTTTAAAAGCACTTTTGGAAGTAAAAGAAGAAATGGCTGACTATGTGGATCTCCAGCTTGTAGCTTTTCCGCAGGAGGGAATTAATTCTTATCCAAGCGGCGCTGAGCTCATGGAGGAAGCGCTGAAAATGGGGGCAGATGTGGTAGGAGGCATTCCTCATTTCGAGTTCACAAGGGAGTCCGGCGTTGCTTCTATGAAAACGGCCTTTGATCTTGCTGAAAAGTATGACCGCCTTGTCGATATCCATTGCGATGAAATCGATGATGAACAGTCGCGCTTTGTGGAAGTTGTAGCTGCGGAAGCCTATGAACGCGGATTGGGCAGCCGGGTAACAGCCAGCCATACAACGGCAATGGGCTCGTATAATGATGCTTATACCTACAAGCTGTTCAGACTGTTAAAGCTATCAAACATTAATTTTGTCGCGAACCCGCTCGTAAACATTCATCTGCAGGGGCGCTTTGATACGTATCCGAAGCGCAGGGGAATTACAAGAGTAAAAGAACTGCTCGAAGCAGGACTTAACGTAAGCTTCGGCCATGACGATATCTTCGACCCTTGGTATCCGCTTGGCACCGGCAATATGCTGCAGGTGCTCCACATGGGCATTCATGTGTCACAGCTGATGGGCTATGAGCAAATTGTTAACTCCTTTGACCTGATTACAAATAACAGTGCCAAAACATTAAACATTGAAGAGAAATATGGAATTGCAGCCGGAAAACCGGCTAACCTGATCATTCTTGATGCGGAAAATGAGTATGAAGCGATCAGGCGTCAGGCTGCTGTCAGGTATTCTATAAGAAATGGAAAAGTAATTGCCGAAACGAAACCCAGCCAGACATCTGTGATGTTTGGGGAGGCAAAAGAGAATGTGAACTTTCATAAATGATAGATGAAAGACTGGCTCAGGCTGACTGGGTCAGTCTTTTTATGTTGTGAGGGAAATGAAATTTATTTTTATATTAATAGTTTTCTTTAACTATTAAACGTAAAAAAAAATTATTATAAAACACAGGAATTGGATGTAAACGTTTACAAGTAGAGTAACAAAGGATAAATCCCGATCCTATATATTTCGACTCTAAAAATATAGTAGAATATTTCGCTAATCTAAGATATACTAATTTTTATTAAAAAATACGAAAAATCTAAAAATAAATTCTAGTCAGTTATTTCGCTTTTTACTAAGGGAAATAGCGGGCTGAACTCCTTCAGTTCCGCTTACATAAAAACACAAGGGGGAAAATACAGATGAAAGGCAAGTCTTCACTAGTTTTAAGCATTTTACTGATTCTTTCATTGCTGCTTTCAGCATGTTCCGGCAGCAGTGAAGAAGCTTCAGGCGGCGGCAGCAGTGAACCAAAAGAGGGAGGTTCATTAATTTATGCCCGCGGTGCTGACGCTATTGGGCTGGACCCAATCAATGTAACAGATGGAGAATCCATCCGTGTAACAAGCAATATCTTTGAAACATTGTTTGTATATGACGAAAATCTTGAAGTCCAGCCAGGATTAGCCGAGTCTTACAAAGTCTCTGATGATGGAATGACCTGGACCATTACCCTTAAAAAGGACATTAAGTTCCAGGATGGAACAGATTTTAATGCAGATGCAGTCGTGTTTAACTTCGACCGGTGGATGGATCCCGAAAACCCCTACCATAAAGGGGATTTTCCATACTATCCGTTCTTATATGGGGGCTTTAAAGGCGATCCAAACCATAAAATCGAGTATGTAAAAGCAGTGGATGACTCGACAGTTGAGTTTAAATTAACTGAAAAGACAGCTCCGTTTATCAGCTACTTAGCTATTCCTATGTTTGGAATTGCCAGTCCGGCCGCGATTGAAAAGCACGGTGACAAGTTCTCTGAAAATCCAGTAGGAACAGGTCCCTTCGTATTTGACAGCTGGAAGCACAATGACAAAATAGTACTGAAGAAAAATGAAAATTATGCAGGTGAAGGGCCATATCTTGATGAGCTGATCTTCAGGGTTATCCCTGAGAATTCTTCACGCCTGACTGCACTTCAAGCTGGTGAGGTGGATATCATCGATGGCTTAAACCCCGATGATGCGACAACTATAGAAGCTGATTCACAGCTTAGTCTTGTAAAGCGCCCAAGCTTTAACATTGGCTACATGGTTCTCAATACGCAAATGGAACCTTTCGATGATGTAAAAGTACGTCAGGCAGTCAATATGGCCATTGATAAACAGGCCATTGTGGATGCTTTTTATAATGGATATGCCGAAGTAGCAAAAAACCCCTGCCCTTCTGGGCTTTGGGGCTATAATGACAGCATTGAAGACTACAAATTTAATGTGGAAGAAGCGAAAAAACTATTGGCAGAAGCAGGATATCCAGATGGATTCAAGACCCAGCTTTGGGCGATGAGCAACCCAAGACCGTATATGCCACAGCCAATGAAGGTGGCAGAAGCCATCCAGTCAGATCTGAAGAAAATTGGCATCGAAGCCGAAATCGTAACCTATGAATGGGCAACGTACCTTCAAAAGTCAGGAAACGGGGAGCACCCAATGGGATTATACGGCTGGACAGGTGTAATGGCCGATCCGGATAACTTCCTTTTCCCGAATCTGAGTGCAACCAATACGGATAAACCTGCCAGCAACCGTGCGTTCTATGAGAACGACGAATTCACGAAGCTTTTGCAGGATGCCCGTGTAACATTTGATCAGGACGAACGTGCAAAGCTTTACCAGCAGGCACAGGAAATTTTCCACAAGGATGCCCCATGGGTGACTCTTGCACATACAACACCGCCAATCGCAATGGCGGGCTATGTCCAGGGATTCACTGCACACCCAATGGAGGATGATGATTTTACAAAGGTTTACCTGACGAATTAACAGGGACGAGGGGACAGGTTCCTTGTCCCAAGGAAGGACTTTGGGGACAGTTAACCTGTCCCTGTGTCCCCGTTTTCAAATCTAAGGGAGGGTTTCGCTGTGTATGAATTATTGAAAGGCCTGTGTGATATTGTGGGTCCCAGCGGTTTTGAACAGGATGTTCAAAGATTTATCTTAAATGAAGTGAAGGATTATGTGGATGAATACCACGTCGATCCGGTAGGAAACCTGATTGTGAAAAAGAAAGGGAATAACCCGGATTTCCCTTCTTTAGTCATTGCAGCTCACACCGATGAAATTGGGTTTATTGTCAAAAAGATTGAGAACAATGGGTTAATTCGATTTGAAAAATTAGGCGGATTCGATGACCGTATTCTTTTATCATTGCCAGTTAAGGTCCGTTCTGAAAAAGGCACTGTGGATGGAGTGATTGGGACCATTTCAGCCCACTATGTGAAATGGGATGATCCAAAACGCATTTCCAGCCACCGAGATCTTTATATTGATTTCGGAGCCCGTACGGCAGAAGAAGCTATGGAAATGGGAATCAAGGTTGGACAGCCCATCAGCTATGGAACAGAGTTCAAAAAAATAGGAAATAACCGTGTTATTGGCAAAGCCTTGGACGATCGGGCAGGCTGCGCACTATTGATCCGCTTACTTCAAAACATCGGAGGAAATGGTGCACAGCACGGCGACATTTACGGGGCTTTTACTGTTCAAGAGGAAGTAGGATTGAGAGGGGCTTCCGTTGTATCTGCTGCCGTAGATCCTGACTTTGCACTGGCACTTGATACTACGCCAACCAGCGACACATTTGATGTCCTGATGACAGGCACGAGAAACCTTGGCAGCGGACCTTGCATCAAAATCGCTGATAAATCACTAATTGCCCACCCGCTTGTCACGCAGCACCTCGAAAAAGTGGCAGCAGAAGGGAATATTCCGTATCAGCATGAAGTCTTCATGGGAATCGGAACGGATGCCGGAGCCATACATATGACAAATAAAGGCGTCACAACGGGGGTGATCTCGATCCCGTCCCGCTATACACATACACCAATTGAAGTGGTCGACCTGGATGATATGGAGAACTCCTACAAATTGCTGCACGACTTTGTTGTGACATTGGATCAGCTGAAGGGAAAGACGTTTTTAGATACATAATCATATAAGATAAGACAGGGGGATCAAGCTCTCTGTCTTTTTTTTATAAAAGCAGCCGTGCGAGACGGCCTATTTGCGGAATTCTCCCCACTATATGCAGGTTTAGTTATTCTATTTGCAGATTCATGCAATCTATTTGCAGATTCATGCATTCTATTTGTAGATTCAAGCATTCTATTTGCAAAATGAGCTTTTCTATTTGCAGGTTTCCCGTTTCTATTAGTAATGTTCATATTCACGGGGCAAGGGACAGTCAACCTGTCCCCAAAGCAGCGGCCTGGCAGGGATTGAACTCTCAGTCATTTTGTTAAAATCAATCAAACGTTTGACTGATTTTTCAGCTGAAAACAAATGAATATTTTTACAATTTATAATTTTAAGTTGAAATTACAGCGCTTACATAGTATATTGAATACGTATTCAAAAAGTAGAAATTTCAGAAAGTTGGTGAGCGATTGGAGAGAATAGCTGTATTGGGGTGCGGCACGATGGGGCATTCTATTGCGCTTAATGCGGCCTGGGCCGGACTGAGTGTGAAAATGCAGGGCATCAGCGACGCCGACCTGGAACAGGGCTGGACCAATATGCTGAAAAAGCTCGAGGTTATGCTCGATAACGGTATTTTATCCGATTCGGAAGCTGCCCAAATTCAGGAAAATATTAAAATGACCGTATCTGTTGAAGAAGCGGTCACGGATGCTACTTTTGTAATCGAAGCTGTACCGGAAAACATTCAATTAAAGATTGACTTATTTAAGCGTCTTGACGCTCTTTGTGCTCCCGATGTCATTCTGGCCAGCAATACTTCCGGTCTCAGTCCAACAGAGATTGCTTCTGAGACAGCATATCCTGAACGGACAGTGGTGACACACTTCTGGAATCCGGCTCATCTGATTCCTCTCGTCGAGGTCGTTCGCGGTGAGAAGACTGGCGATGAAGCAGTGGAAAGATCTTTTCAGCTTTTAAAGCAAATGAAGAAAAAGCCGATTGAAGTGAAAAAAGAGGTTCCCGGTTTTGTCGGCAATCGCCTTCAATATGCACTCTTTCGCGAAGCCCAGTATCTTCTGGAGGAAGGCATCGCGAGCAAAGAAGATATTGATGATGCCGTTACTTACGGTATTGGACGCAGGCTGCCGGTTTCAGGCCCATTGATGACGGCCGATATGGGCGGACTGGATGTCTTCTCGGCCATCTCTGATTATCTGTTCCAGCATTTATCAAGTGCTGAGGGATCCCTGCCGATTTTAAAGAAGCTTGTAGAGGAACAGAAGCTCGGCGATAAAACGGGTGAAGGCTACTACAAGTGGGATGAGGCTTTTTCCAGACAGTACAACCAGGAGAGGGAAGCTGAGCTGATCCGCTTTTTAAAGAAGGATTTAGGAATCCAATTAATCTGATGGAGGAACGTTATGAAGAACTTTCCCGATCTGGAGAATAAATCGGTGCTTGTGACAGGCGGAAGCAAAGGAATCGGAAGGGATATCGCCCTTTCCTTTGCGGAAAACGGAGCGAAGGTAGTAATTGTGGGGAGAAATGAAGAGGCTCTGCAGCAAACAACCGAAGAACTGAGAAAACTCAATCGCAGCAGCTTCTATGTTTCCGCTGATTTAAATAAAGTTTCAGAGATTCAAAGAATGACAGAAGCGGCCGTAGATTATATGGGCTCAATTGATGTGCTGGTCAATAACGCGGGAATTAACCGGGCCAAGCCTGCCATGGAAGTGACGGAAGAGGATTGGGACCTGACTCTTGACACCAATTTGAAGGCAGCCTTTTTCTGCAGCCAGAAAGCAGCCGAATATATGATCCCGAATCAATCCGGCAAGATTGTCAACATTGCTTCCCAAATGGCCTTTGTCGGCTATTTCAAGCGGGCAGCCTATTGTGCCAGCAAGGGCGGTATGGTGCAGCTGACAAAAGCGCTTGCAGTGGAATGGGCATCTCATGGCATTAATGTTAATGCAGTGGCTCCAACCTTTATTGAAACAGAGCTGACTTCGAAAATGTTCGAAGACAAGGAATTTGAAAAGGAAGTCTACAGCAGGATTCCGCTTGGAAAGCTTGCGGATGCCGGGGATGTCTCAGCTGCTACACTATTCCTTTCTTCTAATCTATCAAAGTTTATTACAGGCGATACGATAAAAGTAGATGGCGGATGGACAGCCATTTAATTTTTTACAGATTTTTGCATACGTATTCAAAAATAAAAATTTGGAGTGATATCAAATGGCAACTTTCTTAAAGCAGGGAAAAAATGATCAAGAGGTACAGGAAGCAGATGTTAAAGTTAGAGAATCGGTAAGCGAGATTCTTAAAAATATCGAAGAAAACGGAGATGCAGAGGTCCGCAAGCTTTCCGAGCAGTTTGATAAGTGGTCACCGGAACAATTCAGATTATCTGAAGAGCAAATCAAGGAAATTGTGGCATCTGTACCTGAACAAACGATCAATGATATCAAGTTTGCACAGGAACAAATCCGCAATTTCGCTGAACATCAAAAAGCAGCATTGCAGGACATTGAAGTAGAAACATTGCCTGGCGTGTTCCTTGGCCATAAAAACATTCCGGTAAACAGTGTTGGATGCTATATTCCCGGCGGACGCTACCCGATGGTTGCTTCCTCCCACATGAGTGTTTTGACTGCAAAAGTGGCAGGCGTTAAGCGTGTGATTGCCTGCACACCTCCAATTAAAGGGGAGATCCCTTCTGCAACTGTCGCAGCTATGCATCTTGCAGGCGCTGACGAGATTTACCTACTTGGCGGAATCCAGGCGATGGGTGCAATGGCAATCGGAACAGAAACAATCGAACCGGTTGATATGCTGGTTGGACCAGGTAATGCATTTGTTGCGGAAGCTAAGCGCCAATTATACGGCAGAGTGGGAATCGACTTGTTTGCGGGACCGACTGAGGTTCTTGTCATAGCGGATGAAACATCCGATGCTGAAATAATTGCAACGGATTTATTAGGACAGGCTGAGCATGGACCTAACTCTCCGGCATGCCTGATTACAACTTCAGAGAAACTGGCTAACGAAACAGTGGCAGAAATTGAACGCCAGCTTGAGACACTTCCAACAGCAGATGTTGCAGGCGCGGCATGGAAAGATTACGGTTCTATCATTCTTGTTGACAGCCTGGAGGAAGCCGTAGTGGAGGCGGATAAATTGGCTTATGAGCACGTAGAGGTTTTAACTGAGGATCCAAGCTACTTCCTTGAAAACATGACAAACTACGGTGCGCTTTTCCTTGGGCCGGAAACGAACGTTGCTTACGGGGATAAAGTCATTGGCACAAACCATACGCTTCCTACTAAAAAGGCAGCACGCTACACTGGAGGACTATGGGTTGGAAAATTCCTGAAAACGTGCACGTACCAGAGAACAACACCTGAAGCAAGTGCAAAGATTGGTGAATATGCATCCCGTCTATGTGACCTTGAAGGCTTTAAGGGACACCAGGCACAGGCTGATCTTCGCGTGAAGCGCTACAGCAGCCTCGTGAAGTAAGCAAAATCTGTTATAATTTCTCTGTCTAGATTCAGGCAGGAGGAACATGCGTTGAAAAATAAAAAAGTGACAGCCATGGATGTCGCCCGGCTGGCAGGCGTTTCGCAATCGAGCGTGTCCAGGGCTTTTAGTGAAAATTCAAGTATCTCATCAAAAAAGAAAAAGCTTATTCTGGAGGCTGCTGAGCAGCTGGGATATCAGCCGAATGCCATTGCCCGCGGCCTGATCACGAATCAGTCCCGCATCATTGGGATTGTCATGCGGAATATCCAGAACCCTTTTTATCCGGAAATCCTCGATAAGTTTTACAGCAGGCTGGCTGAAAAAGGGTACAAGGTAATGTTTATCAACTCCCAGAATAACGAAATACAAGAGGATGAAGTGAGCCATTTAATTGAGTACAGCGTTGAGGGAGCAATCATCACAGATGCGCTATTGACCTCTTCGACTGTGCAGAAGTTTACCCGCAATGGCATCTCGGTCGTCCTGTTTAACCGATATGTGAACGATTCCTTAAGCAGTGCTGTTGTGTGTGATAACTTTGCTGCTGGCAAAAGGATAGGGCACTACTTGATAGAAAAAGGACATGAAAATCCCGCCTTTATCTCCGGACCGATGAATACATCAACAACAGTGGATCGGAAAAATGGGTTCCAGGAAGCTTTGAAAGAACACGGCATCTCTTCCTTTTTAACCGAAAACGGCCTTTATTCGTATGATGGAGGATTTGCAGCAGCGGAAAAATTGCTGGAACAGGATAAAAAGTTAGATGCCATCTTCTGTGCAAATGATATATCCGCTTTTGGCGCAATGGATTATCTGAAAAAACGGGGTATCAGAATCCCTGAGGATATTTCTGTCATAGGCTTTGACAATGTGGCTATGTCAGATTGGTCTTCTTATGAATTAACCACCTGGCATCAGCCGGTTGATGAAATGGTCGATTATTCGATAAACCTTCTTTTGGAGCATATTAATGGGGACACGGACGCCCCTGAAATCCAAAGAATAGAAGGGCATTTGGTGGAAAGAGGATCAGTAGCGGACAGAAGGTGATGAAGTGAAGGCAGGGGTTATAGTAAAGCCAATTTTACATCTTTGAAATTCGATAAGTGTCTAGCTCCAGGCGCCATCGGCTCGCGGGTCTAAGCCAATCCGTCCAAAAGGTTAAAGAACAACCTTTCAGCCGGCTTGTCTTATGCTTGAGGCCCGCAGGACAAGGAAGGCTTCGTCAGCATTGCATCGCACGACCGAAAGCGGCAGCTTTTGGGAGGATGCGGGTCATGCAGACGTTGCCACAGGACGTGGCGGTTTTAGTCTGCGTTCCTAGATAGGCGGGCGCCTTGCGCTTTTCTGATAGGAGGCTTTTTATGCTAAGTATGATTGGATTGCTTGGGGGTATCGGGCTTCTCATCTATTTAACGATGAGAGGGATGAATCTGCTGCTTGCTGCCCCTCTTGCTGCGTTTATTGTTGCAATATTCAGTGGATTACCGATTTTTCCTCAGCTGGCAGGCGAGGGTGAAGTCAACTTTTTAACCAACTATATGAATGGATTTGCCGGGTTTATTACATCCTGGTATTTGATGTTCTTATTTGGTGCCATTTTTGGAAAGCTAATGGAGGACAGCGGAGCTGCTGACAGTGTTTCCAAATGGATTATCGACAAGATTGGCATGAAGCGGGCGGCGTTAGCTGTTGTCATTGCCTGTGCGGTCTTAACCTATGGCGGTGTAAGTCTGTTTGTTGTTGCTTTCTCCGTCTATCCAATGGCCTTGAGCCTATTTAAAGAAGCTAACCTGCCAAGAAGGTTTATACCGGCAGCTCTTGCCTTCGGTTCGACTACATTTACCATGACGTCAGCGGGTTCACCGGAAATCCAGAACTGGATTCCGATTGAATTCCTGGGAACTTCCCCATATGCCGCCTGGGAAGTCAGCTTCATTGTTGCTGTCTTTATGATGGCATTTGGATACTGGTGGCTGAAGAAAATGATTAACAAGGCGATCCGCAATGGAGAAAAATTTGGGGCAAGAGAAACGGATTCTGCTTTGATCCGTGAAAACCTGCCAAGCCCGATGTTAAGTTTGATTCCGCTTTTGGTCGTCCTTGTGATTTCATTTATCTTCCATGATTCATTGGCCCAGTAAGCCCTGATTATCGCGTTATTGAGCGGCTGTTTTGCCACCTATTTTCTTAATCGCAAGTATTTTACGAATGTATGGGGAGCCGTGTCTGAAGGAACGATTGGCGCATTGATTGCCATTGCCAATACATCCGCGGTTGTCGGCTTTGGCGGTGTGGCTAAAGCTACACCTGCCTTTGCAAGTGCAGTAGATGCCATGACAAGCATTCCGGGAAGTCCTTTAATCGGCGGGGCTCTGGCTGTTGCTGTCATTGCAGGTCTGACCGGATCTGCTTCAGGTGGCCAATCCATCGCCCTGCCGCTGCTTGCCCCGCATTATCTGGCAATGGCAGGCCCCGTAAGTCCACTCCATCGTGTTGTAGCGATATCATCCGGATCGATTGATTCCTTGCCGCATGGCGGTTACGTTGTGACAACCATCCGTGCAATCTGCGGTGAATCACATAAGGATGCCTACCCGGCATTTGGTGCATTGACAGTTATTGTTCCGATACTTGGTGTTATTTTAGCGGTCATATTATTTTCGATTTTCTAAATGGCTTTTGCAGAAAGACAGAGGGGTTAGGCTCTCTGTCTTTCTTTTTATAAAAACTGCTATGTGCAGTGGTCTATTTGCAAAAATTCCGCCTTTATTTGCAGCATTGGCCATTTATTTGCAGGTTCTAACAGTCTATTTGCAAAATTAACATCTTAATTTGCAGGTTACCCGCTTTTATTTGCAAAGTTCACAATCGGCAATACAGAAAGCAACGCTCGTGCGTAGTTCGGAATTGACCTTTCCTCTCTATTTGTCTAAGAGTGTTATAATTTAGAAAATTAAGATATGTGGAGGGACCCTATATGCCTCAAATACATATAGATGAACTGCTAAAAGTGAAAAATTGGATGACCCCGAGCCCTTTTGGTATTCAGCCGGGGCAAACACTGGGAGAAGCTGCAAAAATGATGGTGGATCTTCACCTGGAAAGTCTGCCGGTATTGGATGAGAAGAATGGGTTAGTCGGTATGATCACATCAAGAAAGCTGCTTAACTACTTTGCCCAGGGCAACTCAGGGGACACCTTAATTGGCAGTATCCCTAAATCCAATCTGGCTGCTGTCCGGCCAGATGATTCGATCCTTGATATTTTGTCGCTTCCATATGATCAGCTTCCTGTCATAGGTGAAGATGGAAAACTGCTTGGCATATTGACAACCAGGGATATTCTGGATGGCCTCTCCAAATATCTGTATAAGCTGAAGCAGCAGCATAATTCCGAGGGTGCCCTTGGCGCCATTTTGGAAAGTGCCTATGAGGGAATAGCGGTTGTTGATGAAAATGGCATCCTGCAGGAATTCAATGAAGCATACAGCCGTTTTACCGGAATTAAAAGGGAGGATGCCATTGGCAGGCATGTGACAGAGGTAATCGATAACACTCATCTTCATGAGACCGTCAAGACCGGAATCGCCGAACGCGGGGTTCTCCAGAACATCCAGGGACATGACATGGTGGTGCACCGGATTCCGCTATGGAAGGAAGGCAGGATTGCCGGGGCCATTGGAATGCTGATTTTTGAGGGAGTAACCGAAGTATATAAAATCTATGAAAAGCTGCAGGAAAATCAAACGGCTATGCCGGATCTTTTCACAAAGAAAAAGGAAAGCGATAGCCGGATTACGATTGATCAGATCATTGGGACAAGTGAAGGCATCGCAAATGTAAAGCGGCTGGCACGGAAGGCGGCAAGGACTGCGGCAACTGTTCTGATTACTGGTGAAAGCGGGACGGGAAAAGAGATGTTCGCAAAAAGCATCCACCATCTCAGCCCCTTTTCGACTGGGCCGTTCATCAGTGTGAACTGCGGGGCCATTCCAGAGCACTTATTCGAATCCGAACTGTTTGGCTATGAAGAAGGTGCATTTACCGGCGCGAAAAAGGGCGGCAAGCCCGGAAAATTCGAATTGGCAGACAACGGTACTATTTTTCTCGATGAAATCGGGGAGATGCCGCTTGTCATGCAAACCAAGCTCCTGAGGGTTCTTCAGGAAAAAGAAGCTGAACGGGTCGGGAGCGTTAAAAAATATCAAATCAATGTGAGAGTCATCGCCGCGACAAATCGTGACTTGAAGCAGATGATCGATGACGGAGATTTTCGGGAGGACCTATTCTACCGGCTAAACATCATCCAGCTCCACATCCCTCCGCTGCGCGAGAGAAAAAAAGATATTCCGGTCCTGCTGGTTCATTATCTGAGGGAAATTTGCGGCAAGTACCAGATACCTGGAAAGATCTTCACATCTGAAGCAGTGAATGCTTTTGTCCAGCATCCCTGGAGAGGGAATATCCTGGAGATGGTAAATACGGTAGAGCAGCTTGTGACGCTGGCGGATGGGAAGGTCATTGACTATCATCATTTGCCGGACCCGCTGAAAACGGCGGAACCATCCAGTGAAAAAGCAAGGGAAGTACGATCGGCAGCAGGATCTATTGAGGAAGCCAAGGTTCTAGGGAACCAAAGAGAATCGGAATTGATTCTTGATGCCTTAAGAAATGCGGGCGGGAATAAATCGAAGGCGGCTGATTTACTGGGGATCCATCGGACAACCCTCTACCAAAAGCTGAAAAAGCATGGAATAACCTGAACAAAGTGTAGTATTTTCACTACAAAAAATCTACATCTGTAGTGTAGTGGCTACACATTTGCAGAAATAAAACACTGATTTTTCTGGATTTTGAAGTTGGCACGCTCCTTGCAAGTATAGTAACAACAGAACAAAAGGGGTGGAGTATCCAATGGAGAAACCAGCAGTTTTCCGTGTGCCGGAAGCGATTTTTTATGGAAGGGGATCTTCCGAAAAAGTTGGAAGTGAAGCGGCGCTTAGAGGGAAAAACGCATTAATAATCAGTGACAAGATAATGGATCAGCTTGGTTATGTAAGCGAATGCAGAACCTATCTTCAGGAAGCTGGAGTTAAAAGCGAGGTATACCTTGGTGTAGCATCAGAACCAACTGATGAGTATGTGGCAGAAGCATTGGCGCTTTTTGAAAAAGAACAATGTGACCTGGTTATCTCAGTAGGGGGCGGAAGCTGTATTGATACGGCGAAAGCCATCGCCGTTCTTGCAACAAATGGCGGCTATATCGGCGATTATATGGGAGGAAGGAAACTGGCCCAGAATGCACCTGTACCTCACATAGCCATTCCGACGACGGCCGGGACAGGCTCTGAGGCAACAGATGTAACAGTCATCACGAACTCAGCCAATGATGTAAAAATGATGATTAAGCAGCCTGCCTTCATGCCGAGTGTAGCGATTGTGGATCCTTTACTCACGATATCTTCACCGAAGAATGTTACATCCGCAACAGGGGTGGATGCACTAAGCCATGCCATAGAAGCGTATCTGTCCAAAAAAGCACATCCGATGACCGATACGATGGCCATATCGGCTATGAAACTGATCGTGGAAAATATTTTAACCGCTTACAATGAGGGGGAAAACGTCGATGCCCGTGAGGCGATGAGCCTTGGTTCTCTCCAGGCTGGAATGGCGTTCTCAAACGCATCCGTATGCCTTGTGCACGGAATGAGCCGTCCCATTGGAGCTTTATTCCATGTACCGCATGGAATCTCGAATGCCATGCTCTTGCCGGCCGTATTGGAATTCAGCCAGGAAGCATGTATTGATCGCTTAGCAGATATCGGACGAATTTTTCAGCCTGATAATGAAAGCCTTACCAGAGAAGAGGCAGCTGAAATCGCTGTTCAATCTGTTAAGAATTTGTGCTTGAAATTAAATATTCCTAACTTAAGAGGATGGGGAATTGACGAAGAAGCTTTTAAGGCTGCTGTAGGAAAAATGGCAACAGATGCGATTGACAGCGGCAGCCCTGGCAACAATCCAAGAGTCCCGACTCAGAGCGAGCTGGAAGAGCTATACCATGTTTGCTATGAATATCAGTTTTCCTCTGAAACAGAAAAAGTGTAACAGGGGGACAATCAGATGCTTGGAATGCTGGGCTTAATCGCTTCACTGATTCTATTAATGTATTTAACAATGAAAGGCGTAAATATAATTATTGCCGCCATCATCAGCGCCGTTGTGGTTGCTCTTACAGGAGGACTTAACCTTGAGACCGCCCTGACAGAGCATTATATGACAGGCTTTACAAATTATTTTTACTCCTGGTTCTTAATCTTTCTGCTTGGGGCCGTTTTCGGAAAAATTATGCAGGTTACCAGGGCGGCTGACAGCATTGCAAATTGGGTTAAGGATACACTGGGCCCTTCCAGAGCTGTATTTGCTGTCGTGGCCGCAGCAGCGATTATGACATATGGCGGTGTCAGCTTGTTTGTCGTAGGCTTCGCAGTATACCCAATTGCTGTTTCCTTATTTAAAGTGGCCAATCTGCCGCATCGTTTTATCCCGGCCGCTTTGGTGTTTGGTTCGATTTCGTTTACGATGACAGCACCGGGCTCACCGGAAATCCAAAACCTGATTCCAACTGAGTTTTTCGGAACAAAGCCGACCGCAGGTGGAATCATTGGAGTGTTAATGGCATTAATCATCATGATAACAGGCGGTATTTTACTAAGCCGAATGGTGAAAAAAGCGGTTCAAAATGGAGAGGTATTTTCTTTGCCGAATCAGCCGGCTGGTGCTGCAAATGAATCGGCGGCTGCTCTGGAAACGGAGCTGTCCATGCAAAGGCCTGATGCTGCTCCTGGAGGGAAGGAATTCCCGCATGTATTGATGGCAATATTGCCGCTTGCTTCCGTTATTGCCATATTAAACACAGCAGCCAACTTTACTTCCTCAACGGCTGCAGCTTTAATTTCCCTGACGAGCGGAATCATTTTGGCATGTATATTGATGATTAAATATCTGATTGGATTCTGGGAGGCTTTGGCAAAAGGTGCCCAGGATGCTTTAGTCGCCGCGGCTAATACGTGTGCCGTTGTGGGCTTCGGCAGTGTTGCCGCCCAGGTAGCTGCCTTTGATACATTTGTCGATGCCCTGGTCAATATTCCGGGACCTCCCTTAATGGGACTGGCGATAGCTGTTACGCTGATTTGCGGGATTACAGGTTCGGCTTCAGGCGGTTTGGGGATTGCCCTTCCGATTCTGGCTCCCATGTATATGGCCCAAGGCCTGGACCCTGGCGCGATGCACAGGATTTCAGCACTGGCTTCGGGCGGGCTGGACTCACTTCCGCATAATGGCTATGTCGTTACGACAATCCGGGCGATATGCGGGGAAACCCATAAACGCGCCTACTGGCCAATTTTTATTTTGAGTGTAGCGATGCCAACGGCTGTATTATTCCTGGCTGTGATTTTATATTCAATTTTTTAAAATAATAGACTTCAAATTTTGAAAGGGGATTTTACTCATGACAGCGACAACAACAAAGGTATTAAAGAACTTTATCAATGGCGAATTGGTGGATGCAAACACGGATAAATTCGAATTGGTGCCAAACCCGGCAACAGGCGAGGAGCTTGCACGCACACCGATTTCCACCCGCGAAGATGTCGATAAAGCTGTTCAGGCTGCGAAAGAAGCGTTTAAAACCTGGAGCAAAACGCCGGTCCCAAAGAGAGCGAGAATTCTATTTAAATATCAGCAATTATTAGTAGATAACTGGGATGAACTTGCGAAATTGATTACACAGGAAAACGGAAAAAACTATAAAGAAGCATACGGAGAGGTTCAGCGCGGCATTGAATGTGTTGAATTCGCTGCAGGCGCACCATCCCTTATGATGGGCAAGCAGCTTCCTGACATTGCGACGAATATCGAATCGGGCATGTACCGCTACCCGGTTGGCGTTATCGGCGGCATCACGCCTTTCAACTTCCCGATGATGGTTCCGTGCTGGATGTTCCCGCTTGCAATTGCGTGCGGTAATACATTTGTGTTAAAGCCATCTGAAAGAACGCCAATCCTGGCTAACCGCCTGGCAGAGCTGTTCGCTGAAGCAGGCCTTCCAGCTGGTGTATTCAATATCGTTCACGGTGCGCATGATGTGGTAAACTGCCTGATTGATCATAAGGATGTACCGGCAATTTCATTTGTGGGCTCCCAGCCTGTTGCCGAGTATATCTACAAATCTGCTACTGCAAACGGTAAACGTGTTCAGGCGCTTGCCGGAGCTAAGAACCACTCAATCGTGATGCCTGATGCAGACCTTGATGGTGCGGTTAAGGAAATTATTGCTGCCGCTTACGGGTCAGCAGGTGAAAGGTGCATGGCCTGCTCTGTGGTAGTAGCCGTGGATTCTGTTGCCGATGAGCTGGTAGCGAAATTAAATGAGCAGGCGGGCCAGCTGACAATCGGAAATGGCCTGGACGAAGAAGTTTTCTTAGGGCCAGTCATCCGGCAGGAAAACAAGGAGCGTACAAGCGGCTATATTGAAATTGGCGAAAAAGAAGGAGCAACCCTTGTCCGCGATGGCCGCAAAGATGAAGCTTACCATGAAAATGGATACTTTATCGGACCGACAATTTTTGATCATGTCAATCCATCAATGAAAATTTGGAAGGAAGAAATCTTCGCACCGGTACTTTCTGTTGTGCGTGTAAAAAATCTTGAAGAAGCGATCGAGCTTACGAACAAATCAGACTTCGGAAATGGAGCATGCCTATTCACTGACAGCGGAAGCAGTGTCCGCTACTTCAGAGAAAACATCGAGGTCGGCATGCTCGGCGTTAACATCGGCGTACCGGCTCCAATGGCCTTCTTCCCATTCTCCGGCTGGAAAAATTCGTTCTACGGAGACCTTCACGCAAACGGAACAGATGGTGTGGAATTCTATACGAGAAGAAAGATGCTGACTGCACGCTGGTAATGAAGAATAGACGAAAGGGTGTCCATTTATGGGCACTTTTTTTTATTCATAGTAGATTAGAAAATCGTTTCTTTAAATATTTGTGGCTTCACAAAAAATATAAGAAAACCAATGTTAAAATAATCAACTGATTACATATCCCGTTTTATCCCCATATCGAAGTAAAACTTTTGCATATATTGTTTGCCATAAGTTCTCTGTAAGCCTGAGTATGTTCGGTATTTTCTATGGCGAAAAGAGCTGGACAATAGGTTTATTTGAAATTTTGCACTGGGATAGAAAAGCCTTTCTTAATTAGTTATAGTCTTACTTCTTGCGACTATTGAAGGATTTAAATAGGAATGAAAGTAAAATATTATTAAAACATGTTTATAACTTAGTTAAGCGGGTATAAAAATGCTGGAGAAATATTGATTCTTGATTTTTCGGAATATTTTTATTAATAATTATCACCTCTAAAAAATTTAATTTGTTCCGATAAGGTAAATAAAGGGCAAAATTGCTGAAAAGCAATGACGCAAAGCTAGAGGGGCTTCCATCGCAGGGTATCAAAGTTACATACATCTTTTTCGATAAAGCCAGCCAGCTGCCATCAGATTGTAAAGGAGAATATTGATGTCAAATCAAACTTGGATTACGCCAGAGGAAATCGCAAAAAAGAAACAACTAAAAAGGAAGGTTCTTTATATTTCTTTACCTTTCATTACAATACTTATTAGTGCGCTTGTGACTATTTTGGCTAATCAGATTTAAAATAACTACATAAATTTGAGAAATGACTTTGGCAGCCTGGCCAAAGTCATTTTTTGTTTATAATTCTAAAAACTAGCTACATAGAACTATATGTTTATTGGATATTTAAAAAAAGAGTGCAAAAGGTCACAAAATTTCACGTTTTCTGTCGATATAATAAAGGAGTATATATGAGATGGGGAGATCAATGATGTTCGGAAAAGGAAAGTTGAGGCAGCTCGAGGATGAAAAGCGGGAACTGGAAGCCAAACTGCAGTTTGCTGAAGAAGAGTTTCAGCGCAGGGAAAAATATTATCAGACACTGATTCATTCTTTTAATGAAGATTTGTCGAATACGGTGAGTCAGCATGAAATGGTCAATGGGCAGCATTACATGCTGGGAGACCTGGTTCTAAAAATTAAAGACGGGTTTGAAAACGTAAAAAGACATAGTGAAGCCACTTTTACAAACAGCCTCACTTTATCGGATAAAGGGGGAAATCTGATCCAGTCTGCAAAAGAGATGGTGAAAAGCTCGGAGGAAGGCCGCGGATCCGTCAGCAAG
>ERZ1023203.73-NODE-73-length-21706-cov-4.670038_pt1 | contig 21706 bp, 25 predicted proteins | sample MGYA00380444_ERZ1023203 | MGnify/ENA primary metagenome ERZ1023203 (study PRJEB33173, sample SAMEA4830386) | metagenome | study: EMG produced TPA metagenomics assembly of the PRJEB25223 data set... | reverse complement strand
TCAGTTTTTAAATAATCTGACTATTTCATTTGTATATTAAGCTTTTGTTTTGATGATAAAATTCATCATGAACGATTCCGTTTTTCATCACTTAAGTTAATTCCCAGCCTTTTGGCCTTTTTTACGATAGTAGATTGATCAACATCTAATATGGCAGCTGCTTTTCTGGTACTTCCATAAAGTTTCAATGCCTTTTCAATTGTCTCTTTTTCAACACTTTCTACAATCTTTTTCAAACTGAGTCCTTCATTTAATGTTTTTGCACCATCCAGCTCAATATTTAATAACTTCTTTGCATGGTCAGCACTAAATCTCTTGAATTTTTCTGAAACGATCACCATTCGTTCTACCACATTTTGCAGCTCTCTTATGTTTCCAGGCCAGTTATACCCTTTAAATACTTCGAATACTTCCTTCTCTAATTGCACTTCTTTACTATATTTTGCATTATAAATGTCCAAATAATGTCTGACTAATATCTCAATGTCTTCTGCCCGTATCCGAAGCGGCGGAATATGAATGGGAAATACATTTAACCTAAAATACAGGTCTTCTCTAAATTTCCCTTCTTTTACAAGCTCGTATAAATCGCAATTGGTTGACGCCAGGATTCGGACATTGAATTTAATCGGCTTTGTCCCGCCTATACGTGTTACTTCTTTTTCCTGAATAATCCTTAATAGCTTCGATTGCAGCTCAATCGGCATCTCCCCAATTTCGTCCAACAGCAAAGTGCCTTTATCAGCCAATTCAAACATGCCGATTTTTCCTTTACTGGATGCGCCGGTAAAAGAGCCGCTTTCATATCCAAACAGCTCCGACTCCAGGAGACTTGCAGGAATGGCTGCACAATTGATCTTGATAAAAGGCTTGCCATGCCTCTCACTATTCATATAAATTTCATTCGCGACAACTTCTTTTCCAACTCCTGTTTCTCCAGTTATTAGGACCGTTACATCCAAATTGGCCACCTGGTGAATCATTTGAATAACAGGTTTCATCTCCTGGCTTTCTCCAATTAAACTTTTGGATGTCTGTAATTTTCTGAGATGTTCAATTTCATATTGATTTTTCAGCTTATCTTTTTCAACCTCTTGCATACGTTTCTCTGAAGCTGCTAATTTTTCTTGCATTTCCACCAAATCCGACATATCCCGATTGATCACAACGACCTTTTTAATATTGCCTTTTTGATCAAAAATGGGATTTCCTGACGTCAGCACTTTAACCCCCGTTCGGATTTCAGCTACCGCATTAATAGGTTTTCTTGTTCTGATAATCTCGGGTGTGATGGCGTTTTTATATAAACCTTCCTTCATCAGATCTCCCACGTATTTATTCAGGACAAGATCAGGAGCCAGGCCGGTTATTCTGCTGTAAGCTTTATTCACATATAACGTCTTTCCATCTCCGTCAGAGATATAAATCCCATCATAAAGTTCATCACAAACCTGTTTATAGTCGCCTTCATTTAACTCTTTGATCTCTTCAAAAATTTTGATGAGTCCTGTTTCGGTCTCCCTTTTATCCAGAGAATGCAGTGGCGAATTTTTAACTGTCTCTATCAGATCTTTTAAAAATTCCTTCGAAGTAAATAGTTTATCTTTTGTCATGACATCCTCACATCCCCCGTTTTCTGATCTTTCTCAATATTCTAATCAAGTTAAACATAATTATAGAATTAAGGAAGACTTATATTCAAGAGAATGGAGGCTATTCCCCTTCCGGTTGATATGGCGATATACGGTTACTGTTTGTCTCCAATCTAAAACTTTGCCGATTAACCTCCTATAAATGGATATTTATGTTAACATATTCATATCTCTTCCATTTTCTTTAATCGATCCAGGATTTCATGATTCAGCTTGATGATATATTCCTGCTCTTTCTTCAATTCGTGCTGTCTGCAGGCAAGGAATACGAAAAAACATACGCACATGATCACGAATAACAGCCAAAATAAATCCCCAAAGAAGTCCATTTACAGCCCCCCAGTGAAAAGATATGGCCATTTTAACACACAGAATTTTATAGAAAAGAAGGCGGTGAGAGTTTTGAAAAAATCGCAGCGGCTTTTATTAAGTCTATTAGCCGTCATTTTGAGTTTTGCCCTATTTGTGATTGGAATAATATTTGCTGAAAAAATGCCTTTCCTGACTGTGCTGGGGATATTGGGGCTTAGCGGGGTTTATTATTTTGTTTTTCGTATTGTTAAAAAATCATCCAGGACATAACACTAAAGATCCCTATACCATTAGAAAAAGGTGAAACCTATGAGTTCAAAATATCCGGATATTATAACTACCAGAGAAGAATTTGCGTCTTTTCGGGAGGAAATTGGCCAGCCCAGTGCGCGTGCTGCCGGCAAAGTTATTACTTTCATCGATGAGCATTGCATTGACTTTATTTCCAAATCACCTTTTTTAACTTTGTCCACTTCAGATTCTGATGGAAAATGTGATGTTTCTCCAAGGGGGGATTCCCCCGGGTTTGTGACGGTTCTTGACGAGCAGCATCTTTTTATTCCGGAACGGCCGGGCAATAAAAGAATGGATTCCGCTCATAATATCATAGAAAATCCCAATATTGGACTCCTTTTTCTCATACCAGGGCTTGGAGAAACGCTAAGAATTAATGGCAAAGCTTATATTTGCCGTTACCCTGAGCTCTTAGAGAAGAGCAAGGTAAAAGGCCGCGCTCCCTTATTTGGAATTTTAGTAGAAGCAGAGGAATGCTTTATCCATTGTGCGAAAGCATTGATCCGATCGGGATTATGGAACGGAGAGTCATGGCTTGCGAAAGAAGCCCTTCCTTCTGCCCCTGCTATACTGGCAGCTCATTCAAAATTGCCGAATGACACATCCGAACAAGTGAAGAAGGATCTCCAGGATAGTTATAAAAATAGATTGTATTAAGGCAGCCTCTATAAAAGAGCGGCTGTCCGGCAGCTGCAGCACTGAAATGACCTTTCCTGAAACGCAATGAGCCCTATAGTTATTAAAAATATAAAGCTAGTACTATAGAAAAAGGAATTATATAATAGGAGAAAAATATTTTCATTTTGGAGAAAACTCAAATGGGGCACGAATTATGGATGTATATCCTCATTCTCACTTTTTCAGGGGCACTGAGCTTATCGCTTTGTCTCTTTGCACACTTTAAACTAAGGAATGCACCGGGTGCCGGACCTTATAAGATCTTAACACTGCTGTCCGCGATCTTTACCTTTTCCTATGCATTCGAATTGTCGAGCTCCACTTTACCAGAAATTCAATTCTGGCTGGGCATTGAATATTTGTTCATGCCATTCATTCCTGTTTTCACTTTATTGATGTGTCTGGAATATGCCGGACACAAGCTGAGCAGGAGCCTGTATTTTTCCCTGTTCATCATCCCGATTTTGACCATCTTTATGCATCATACCAATAAACTCCATCATTTTTACTACTCAGCAGTCAGGCTGAGAGAGGATACGCCATTTCCCGTGCTGCATCTGGAATATGGATTCTGGTTTTATGTGCACGCCATTTTTCTGTTCATGTGCCTGATGTTCAGTATCATCATCCTGCTTCTGCGATTAAGAAAATCCTTCTGGCGATTCCGGGTGCAAATCCTTTTGATGACCGCCGGACTCTTTGTTCCGATTATGGCCAATCATTATTATCTGAATGACCTGAGCCCCTACGGCATTGATTTAGGCCCTGTATCCATGAGTATTTCCTTCATTCTGCATGGCATAGCGCTCTTCTCATTCCAGATGTTCAATCTCGCCCCAATAGCAAGGGACACGGTTTTTGAAAGCATGAAGGAAGGGGTCATCGTTCTCAATCAGAACGGGGCAATCGTGGATTATAACCAGGCGATGCTGCCTGTTATCCCTGAACTGAAGCAATCTTCCATCGGCAAGCATATCCATGATATTCTGCATGGAAACAGTACGCTTAGAAAAGTGATATGCTCTGGAAAGAATGGGGATTATATGTGGGAAAAAGAGGGGGAACAGGTCCATTTCCAAGTTCAATTTTCACCCGTCCATTCCCTTAACAAAGACCCAATTGGACGAATTATCTCCCTGGCTGATGTAACTGAAAAAGTAAATATGCAGAAAACCCTTAAACGTTTGGCCAGCATAGACAGTTTAACCCAGATTTATAATCGGGCCTATTTTCTAAGTGAGATGGAAATCTCACTTAGCACCCTACATCCAGGTGCTGATGTTTCACTTATTATGTTTGATATTGACCACTTCAAACATGTCAATGATACATATGGCCACGAAGCTGGCGATCTCGTGCTGGTCCCGGTTGAAAGCCTCGGAAAAAACAGCCTTCGAAAACGGGATATCATCGGCAGATTTGGCGGGGAAGAATTCATGATTTATTTGCCTGACACGCCTGCACACGAAGCACACCTGCTGATCGAAGCGGTCCGCCTGGACATTGCCGGGAGCCCAATTGTGGTGGATGACAAAACAATTTCAATCACCTCAAGCTTCGGCCTGTCACATTCCATAATCTCAGCGGATAATCTGGATGGTGCAGCCCAAATCCTATTGAAGCACGCCGACCTCGCACTTTATGATGCAAAAAGGAATGGCAGAAACAATGTACAGCGTTACGGCGAAATGCTTCATGCATGACCCTGATATCGGGAAAGGAGCTGAATGTTTTGTTTGTTAAGAAGAAGGCATCCACTGGAGAAAAAAACGGTGTTTCCTACCTGAATGGCCAAATTAAGTTTCAGGGTGTTTCTTTAAATGTCTATAGCTATTTAACGGATGGTATCTTAATTGACACGGGCGCCCAGTCCTTACATGCATTCTTCGAACCATTTATGGATGAAGGCGATTTTGACCAGGTCATGATCACCCATTTTCATGAAGACCATACAGGCTGCGCAGCATATGCTGAAAAAACGAAGAAACTGCCAATCTTTTTAAACGAAAAATCTATCCGTTCCTGTGCCAAAAGGGCCGATTACCCTTTATACAGGCAGCTCTTTTGGGGAAGAAGAAAGCCATTCAATGCCCAGGTCATGCCTGACTCGTTTTCATCCCGTAAAGCCCAGTGGGATGTCATCGACACCACTGGCCACGCTTTCGATCATAAAGCCTTCTTAAACCGGGAAACAGGCCAGCTGTTTACTGGCGATTTATTTGTCAGCGAAAAGACCAAGGTCGTTTTAGCAGAAGAAAGCATTCCGGAAATTATCCGCTCATTGGATCGGGTTCTCACCTACGACTTTGAAGATGTATTCTGCAGCCATGCAGGCTATGTAGAAGATGGACGCGCAGCACTCCAGCGAAAGCGGGATTATCTGTTATCCATCCAGGATGACGTATTCGCTCTGCACAAAGAAGGGAATTCAGCAGATGCGATCCGGCAAAAGCTTTTTCCGAAAAAATATCCGATCGTCAAATTTTCAGGCGGGGAATGGGATTCGCGGCATATTGTCACGTCGATATTGGAGGAAAGCAGCACGCGCACACTGTAAGTGAACTCGCCAGGTGGCGAGTTTTTTAATTTGTTTGATCCGCTCCAGTCACACTTTTTCTTAATGAGGAACCTTTTCCACCAGTGTAATTTCTTCAACCCTCCACTTTTCCTCCCTGTCATATTGTCCCGGTGCCTTGACCATAACAAATTGGTAATCCTGTTTGACTTCTTCTACTGTTTGATAGGTGAGGCTGATTTTATCTTTTTCGATTCGGAACTCTTTAAGATCAAGAACGGAATTGGGTATCCATTCAAACCCCTCGCCATTGAATATAAACCCGCAATGGCACTTGCCGGATCTTTCTCCTGTATAGTATCCCGATCCATCAATTCTGGCCATAAACGCATTCGCCTCCTCAAATGATTGCAATGCCTTGTAGGATTCAATCGTCTTTATCGCTGCCGAAAATTCCTTATATTCAATAGCAGAACTTAAAGATTCGATTTCCTTCTCCAATTCAGCAGTCTCCTTCCTTGCCTCATCCAGCATCTTAGCATTATTTTCATATTCTTTTTCGAAACTTGCAGCTTTCTCGGCTAATCTATCCTTTTCCTTCCGCAGCTCCTCTGCTGCATTTGAATTATTTACACCGTCCATGATAGCCAAAATGGCAATAATCAATAGAACGGCAAAAGCATAAGTTTTGTAGTTTTTTTTCAATCAAATCCCTCCCTTCCCAGCCAGAAATTCTGCTTGCAGTGCCATCCAGTAATTTTTCCAAACATTTCCTTCATCTTAACTAAAACCCTGATCATTCTATAAAAAATAACTTTGACCTTTTTCGCCAAAGTTATCAGTAACTTACTCTATGATGCACATATTCATTAATCGATTTTATTCAGCCCTGCACATTCCCAAATCGCTTTGCCTTCCAGCGAAAAGATGCCGTTATCCTTTGTTTTGGCGGCATTGACCATGGCTTCCGCCAATATTTCCGTCGGCAAAGGCTCTTGAGAACGAAGTATTCCAAATTTATTAAACAACTGTATCGCTTTTAATCCGGCAACTTCCATTGTTCTGTCACTATTTTTTCTTATCAATACAGGAGGCTTAAAGATTGATAGCTTTTGAAACCCTAAAGCCTTTACAGCTTCTTCTAACTGACCCTTCATCCTTGTATAAAAAAAGAGAGAATCAGACGAGGAAGAACCCGAAGATACCAATACATAATGACTCACATTGTTTTCTCTGGCAGCTTCCGCAAACTGGTATTGATACTCGTAATCAATTTTCCACTGAGCTTCCTTGCTTCCCGCAGCTTTCAGGGTCGTTCCCAGACAAGAAAACAAAACATCGCCCTTCACTAAATGCTTCCATTGTTCTGTGTGATCAAAGTCAATCACATGCACATTTAATTTTTCATGCCGGATATGAAGATCACGCCTGACAAAAATATCAACCTGATGAAAAGAATCGTCTTTCAGCAATAAATCCAGCAAATCCTTACCAGTTGCTCCCGTTGCTCCTATTAATAATGCGTGCATTTTTTTCTCCTCGTATTTTATATAGTCTATTTGAAATTATATACCACGTTCATTCTTTTTTTGTCTTTATTTAAATTACGATCAAGTAATGAGTCCATTTCCTTTTCACTTTGTATAAGTTAAGCCACACCTGAATAAAAGCTGGTGTTAAGGGTAATATATCTCTATAAATCTTTAACGAGGTGATGGAAATGTCTAACATGATGAATCAAGAAGAAATTGAAACATTAAGAGAGTTAATCAAAGACATAGACACGGCCATGCTGACCACGGTAACTGAAGAAGGGCTTGTTTCCCGGCCAATGAAAACACAAGAAGTAGAGTTTGATGGTGACTTATGGTTTTTCACTAAAAAAGAGACTAATAAATATGATGAAATCCTGCATGATCAAGATGTTAACGTGGCATATGCAGGCAAATCCTTTGTTTCCGTCCGTGGAAAAGCGGAAATAGTTGAGGATTTAGATAAGAAAAAGGAATTGTGGGGCAAAGCATATGAGCAAATTATGCAAACTTCTTATGATGATCCTAACGTTGTCTTGATAAAAATAAAAGCGGAAGCAGTCGAATATTGGGAAACCGGTAATTTTACGAAGAAAATAGCTTTTCTCTTTAAACGCATGACAGGACAAAGTTCTAAATCGACAGATGTGAATGAAACGGTTGAATTGAATAAATAACAGCAAAAATGGGTTGTCTGCTTATAGGACAATCCATTTTGCTTTGTTGAGTTATGCTGATCCGTTTGTTTCTATATGAATCTTTGGTTTTTTTCCAGCTGATTTTTATTTTAGTATATTCCCTTTTAAATATCGAGAGCATAGACTGCCTTTGTCGTTCCTTATCCGACTCCGCCTTGCCCCATTTATTTAATAAGAACCTATTTTCACTTGAATCTTTTGCAATTGTTCACCAAAATCTGCTTATTGGTCATTATTCCAGCTCTTTTGCAGTTTCCGGACGTAAATGATTTGACCTATATGGTAGGCATTATGCGTGGAAAGATTCCCAAGTATTGCCCACCACTGTGCAGGTACAGGGAAACCCTCAATTTCACATTCCAGTTTTTCTTGGGAGAGTAAATCTTGCCACTGCAGAAGCACCTCTAACAGCTGCTCTTTTAATTCAGTAAACTTAGTATTTTCCGGTATGATAAAGCTTTCTTTATTATTGCCTAAGGGTGGGACAGCATCTGCGTGAGATTTAAGATACCTCTTTTGCCAGGTTTCATTCCAATAAAGAAGATGCTGTACAATTTCAGCGAAGCTATTGCTTTCTTCATTAGGCTTCCAAAACGCATCTTCCTCTGATAAGTTTGCAACTGATTCTGAAAACGGAATGTACCAGCTAGGATCATTTGCATTTGCTGACAATTGATCGGCTAAAACATCTATAGCATGAGACATACTTGCCACGCTCCCTTTGACTAATATTCAGGTTAATATTCAGAAACCTTCTTCGCCTTTCCTTTCCCTGGTTTACCAAATTCCTTCTGCCCGCAGCTTAAATAAAATCTCAATTTCGTTTATGTTTCTCATTAATTATTTTCTTGTTAAGTATTCTAACTTCTCCGACCATAAGCAGCCTCATATCTTCTACTATATATTTCGCCAGCTCTTCATCAGTAATGTCATTACCCTCAAGATCAAGACGAAAATCCTGTCCCTGCAATCCACCGCCATTAGTAAAATCGATTTCAAAATCGAAAATAACTCTTTTATCCATTTCAGATCCCCCCTTATATTAGTTTCGGGTCGTTTATATATATTCTAGTTGAATGAACTATAACCTTCTTTCAGATTGTCTGATCCTTTAGCACAAAAAACTGTAACCCTTGATCTGCTAAACCTTTTAGAGAATCCAGCCCCCTAAAACATCTGTTTTCATCTAAATAACTAAAACTTCCTTAGTTCAGGAATTTCCTTATTACGAATATTCTCCCACCCAAAGATTAATACTAATTTTGTAATTATATATGGATAATTCTTCGCAAAGTCTGAATTTCCATCTAAATCAGTACTCCAAAGAAAAGCTATTCCACTAAGTGATACTGCTAGGAAAGATGGGATTTGTTATTTTCCCTGCTGTAATAATTGCCAATAGTAAAGGTGAAATAGAAATGAAAAAGCTAATACTAATATGCCTGTCCTTGCTGCTTTCAGGATGTGTGGAAAAAGAAATCCTTGATGATATAAATATTGAAGTAGGAGTCGGCTACGATTTAGCAGAGGATGAGAAAGATAAGTATAGAGGAACTGCATTATTCCAGGAATTCCAGCCTGATCAAAGTGTAATTAACAGGACATTTTCCGGAAATGGAAAGCTTAGGCAGGACGTACGTCTGGATATTTCCAAGCAAACATCAGAACCAGTAGTCACAGGAGGATTAAAGCTGGCTGTATTCGGACCTGAAATTTCTAAAATAGGGATTTTTGACATAATAGATTCTTTTCAGAGAGATGCAAGTATGGGGGCACGCGTATTTGTTGCAACCGCAGAGGGAAAAACAGAAGACTTGTTAAATGGCGAGTATGGAACCATGGGGAACGCTACGCATATCTCTAATCTGATTCAGCATAATATTGAACATCGCGATGTTCCAATAACCAATTTACATATTTTTTCCCGTGATTACTATCAGGATGGTAAGGATCCCTTCCTGCCCCGGCTAAAGAAAGCCGGAAATGATAAGGTGAAGATAGTTGGAATTAGTCTTTTCCAAAAGGATAAAGAAGTGGCCATCCTCCCTGTAAAAGATATGTTCTATTTTAAATTGCTGGTAGATAAATATAGCGAAGGAAACTTTGATGTTAAGGTAAAAAAGGGAGAACGAGCTGCTATAAAGAGCATAAAATCAAAGAATAAAATCAAAATGACTGATAATCACGCTGCCATAACTATTAATCTCGAAGGAATTATTCGTGAGTTTACGGGAGATATTTTAACCCCACAGATTGTTGGAGAGATAGAAAAGAAGCTGGAGAAAAAAATTGAAAAGGAATGCTTAAGATTATTAATACAATTTCAGGATCTCGGAATAGACCCTGTTGGTCTGGGCCAAAAGAAAAAAAACCGGATTCGGAACTTTGACTTTAAAAAGTGGGAAGACGAATACAAAATGTTAGGCTTTGATGTTAAATGCAATGTAGTGATAGAAGAAACAGGCGTTCTTGAATAAGACCTGCTACAATAGGCCGTATTCCCGGCTTATTAGGTTGACAATAATTAGGGAATACTAAAAAGCCCAACCTCCCCGTTAATTCAAAGAGAAGTTGGGCTTTTCATCACTTCATTAAAGCACCCAATTGCTGAACTTTCAAGACTTAAAAAGGGAAGCAGCTGGCCCCATGCATCAACAGGAAGGGGAGGCCATGCTCCCATTCATTGCCGAATTAGTGCTACCTGTCCGGTCTATTAATACCCCTTCATAACATCCACCCTATTAGGTATAGCATCATTATTTTTGATTCTCTTCAATGTATCCAAAAAGCATGCGATCGCTTCATTCAGCTCTGTCACCGCTGATATATGAGGAGTGATGACGATATCGTCTCTTTCCCATAGCCCGGAAGTCTCTGGCAGCGGTTCTGTTTCAAGAACATCTAACACAGCGAAACGGACCTTTCTGGAATTGAGCGCTTCAATAAGCGCTTGCTCGTCCACTGTATGGCCTCTGCCGACATTAATAAAGGCAGCTCCGTTTAAATGGCTGAAAAACGTACGGTCAAATAGCTTGTTCGTTTCTTTTGTCAAAGGCAATGTGCTGATAATCCAATCTGCCTGTGCAGCCAGTGTGCCTGCAGAGCTGGTTTTCGCGACCTTATGAAAATACTCCTTTTGCCTGCCGCTTTGCGAGACGCCGTAAACAGTGGCTCCAAGACTTGAAAATACCTTCGCAGCCTCCTGCCCAATCTCCCCTGTTCCAAAGATAACAATCGTTTGATCCTTCACCATCTGCGGGGTTTTTGGAGCCCATTTCTTCTCCCTTTGTTTTCCTTCAAAGTAGTGATGATATTGAAGATCCCTTAATACATAGCTTAAACAATACTCGCTTATTCTTTGTCCAAACGAGCAAACAGTTCTGGTTAGAAGAATCTCATACTCCTTCCATCCATCAATTTCCAAATAATTGTTTACACCCGCATTAAAGGAATGTACCCATTTAAGATCGGCAAGGCGGAAGCCGCGACATGGCTTGAAACCGACATAGGCATCCGCCCATGACAAATCCTCTTCTGTAATATCATTATCCTGCTTAAAACGAAAGCTCTGAGATGTTTCAGCTGGCAGCTGTTCCTGGAATTCCTTTTCATAGCTTCCTGCAACCAGTATATTATGTATGTTCATTCGAATTCCCCCATCCTGTTGCTCCTATGTTTTTGTTTTCATTCTAGCACGGTAACACACATCCTTCATCTAATAATATTAGACTATCTACAATTGAAGGAGCCGTTTCCAGAATTCCCCTGGCTAACTTGGTGCTAATAGCCGGTTCTAATCATATTCTTATAAAAGAATAAAAATGAAGGGGTGCAAAGTCAGTTGATAAAAGTTAAGGTGGGTTTACGGCCTATTGCCAGTAAGCTAAATTTACCTACTGTTTTGAAAACAGCTATACTTCCAGGCGACTCAAAGGAAAGATTATTTATTGCAACCCAGGTAGGAGAGATCTTTTACACAAGAAACTCAAGCTTAAGGACTTTTTTAGATATTCGCCCCCGAATCCTAAAGCTGGGTGCTTCTGGCGGATATGATGAACGGGGATTGCTGGGACTAGCGTTTCATCCCAAATTTTATTATAACGGTCTGTTTTATCTTCATTATTCAGCAGCCGGCACACAAGGAACAGGTGCTCTTTCTGAATCGTTTAATCCTGACCCGTGTGATCCTGGAACTTTAAACCTCAGGTGGATGGATAGAGAAACACAATATGACCATATTGATACCATTGAAGAATGGATTTTACAATCGAATGGCGGGCCCCAAAAACGAAGGACCTTACTTAACTTAAGAAGGCCATTTTCAAATCACAATGGGTTCAATAGTTTAAACTTTTCACCGGAAACAGGCAAACTTGTTTTAACAACCGGTGATGGCGGATCAAGCTATGATCCATTTAACTTAAGCCAGGATGACCTGGAGATTGCCGGTAAAATAATTGAAATGGATGTAAATAAGAATACTTACATCATGAACCCCCCCATTGTCACACGCTTCAATGAACTTCCCGCAGCCATTCAGGAAACCTTAACGGTAATGGCCAAAGGGGTTCGAAATATACCTGGCATTTCATTTCAAAGGTTTTATAATCAGTATATGAAATATGCAGGGAATGTCGGTCAGGATTTGGTCGAGTCGATTTTTTCATTTGTTCATTATAAACCCCTACCGGTTACTCAGCTTGTTCAAGCTTCTTTGATGAATTCTGAATCTGACAAGGTAGGAGTTATTAACTTTGGCTGGCGAGGCTGGGAAGGTGATATTCCTGCTTCAATTATTCGAGGCTGCACTAATAATGGGACTTTGGAAGAGAAGACAATGGCTTATTACAATGAAGCAGCAGCACTTTCAGCGAGTCGTCTTCGGCCATTAACCAGTTATTTTCATAAAGACTCCAGACCCGATAAGTTTGGAGGTACTGCACTTACAGGAGTGCAAGCCTATATGGGGAAAAGAATCCCTGCTTTAACAGGAAGCGTTGTGTTTACAGATCTTGCCCGGAAAGAATCCCAGCCCCAGGCTAGAGGGGCTTTAGCCTATACCACCATAAGATCAAATGGTGAACAAAATGATTTTAGTGTGATTCAAACCGATTACGATTTTGGATCTCAATCAGCCTATTATGTTAATTTGGGTACGAATCTGAAACAGACCAGATTATATTTAGGGGTTTATGGCTCTATGAAAGTGACTGATTTAAATCAAGGGACTGTCTTTGAAATAGTTCCATGAATCATAACTTTAGATCTCTGCTTAATCCAGATAAATCTCTTACATGGATTGGACCGAAATTAAAACCACTAGATTGAGAATCACTAAATGATAATCATTTTTAATCTTTTAATCATGATTAAAGCAATTTCAACCCATAACCAGCTATAAAGGAAAACAAATAAAAAAATACTTCCCGCTGTAAGAAATGAAAAGGAAGAGACGGCTGGACCTAAAACCGGAAAGTGAAAAATAAATAATAACCCCATGATTCCTAGCATTAAAAGGATTGTACCAGCAGCAATAATACTTATCCTCTTCCTGAAAAAGGAAAAAGATGCCCCAATGCCAAGCCCTAACAATCCTGTTGTAAAAGGAAATATCATTAGTTCAGATGGCTGCAGGATCACTAACAACATAATTGTAAGAAAATAGGACATTACTCCAAATGGAATGGAAAACATGGAACTTAACATAATAGGTGCAGTTGCAAGTGGACTTAAAATATATCCTATACCTGGTAAGAACCCTCCAGCAGCCTGAAGAATAGCAGCAATACAAGTGAAAATAGACACTAAAATGAGCTTCATTGTATTTTTATATTTATTGAATATTTCTTTAAACAGACGAACCTCATCAGAAATAGGTTTAAAAAAATACACCTGTTCACCTCCTTCTATAATGGTTTAAGCGTTACTATACACTATATTTACCATTCATTAGAGGCGGAACGATTTTTTATTATCCATTTGCAGAAGAAAGTCAGCTGCGTGTTGCTATCTGGGTAATAATAAGTAAGTTTCCTTCAACCATAAAAAACAAGGGCCTTATTGGCCCCGGTTATTATTATTTGACTATTACGTTTCCAACCATTCCTTCCTGGAAATGGTACCGGCATATCAGCTCATATGTACCGGGCTGGTCCGGTTTCACGGAAATGTTTGTTTCTTTTCCTGGCTGGATCTCGGCGTCAATTCCGAGCTTTTCCACTGTGAAGGTGTGCTCTTTCTTACCTTTATTTTTCAATATTAACGTTGTGGATGTCCCTTTCGGAATTGTGATGACTTTCGGATTAAAGTAATCATCGTTCAACTCGACCTCAATCGATTTCACCTTAGTCCCAACACCAGATTCGGCAAATACACCGTATGAGCCTAGAGTTGATAATACCACAACCATTGCAAGCACAACGACTAATCCTGTTACAGTTTTTTTCACAGACATTCTTAATCCCTCCTTTCCTAAACACTATTTTTTTCTGATTCACATAATATTATCACCATAAATTTTATTCAATGTGCTATCTGAAAAAGTGAATATACGAGATTTCTGCCGCACCTCATAAACCGCTAGGTCTCCAATCAGCTAGTTTTCTTTATGTGCTGGGTGAAGGGTGCTCAAGAATCTCCTGTGAATTTTCAGTTTGAACGAACATGTTTGCGGTAGGCATTTGTACTTGATTCTTATGGAATAAAGACATTAGTTCAAATCTTACCTGCCTGGAAGATTCAAAATATTCTTCAGGCTTAACCAGGCCTACCATACAAAATTCGTACCCAACATGTTTAAGGTTTGGATTTAAGTCTGTAATCCCAATATATTGAAAAGGTTCAACAGCCTCGCCCCCTACCCTATACAGGCTATGAACTAATTTTTCATTGCAGATCATACTTGCTTTCTCTAACAATTCCTTAATTCTTGCTGGATCTTCCTGATAACTAACCGTAATCCGTTCAATAACCCGCATCCAGCCTTTATTAAAGTTTTGTATCGCTCTAATCTCTCCATGCGGGATGGTAAGGAGTTTTCCCGACCATTCACGAATTTGCATAAAGCGAATACTTATCTCCTCAATGGTACCTGAACTTGTCCCGTTGAAAGTAACAAAATCTCCGACACGAAACTCTTTGTCCGTTAATCTTGCGAACCCTAAAATAACGTCTTTTAACATCTGCTGTGCAGCAAAACCGATGACAACACCGGCAATCCCTGCACCTGCAAGAATACCTTTTATATCTACAAACTGACTAATTAGGTAAATAACAAGGCTAATCGCAATTCCATATCTAAAAATAGACCGAGTTACACCTTGTATCGTCTGTTCTACCTCTTCAGCAAAAAAGTTTGACTTTCTAAAGAACCAATTAATAATACGGTTTATGACAATTGAAAAGGTAATGAGAACCAAAGCAAATAGAGTAAATCTTAAAAGTAAAAACTTCCTTATATACTCAAAAAATTCCTCAGTAAAAGTTAATAGGTCCATCCATCCACTCCCTAATAAGGAAAATTTCCAGGATCATCTGTTCCCTTGTCTCTTTACATATTGTTTCCTGAACCATGAATTTTCATTATCATTCCCAGTTCATCTTCAACAGTTGGGTCAAAATAAAAAGACACGTCCTATGGAAACATGTCCGTTTGTTAATAAAAACAGTTTAAGGTTACTCACTGTTAGCGCAGAAATCCCTGCTAAATTTATCCTCTTCTTATTTTTCAAATGAGACACACCTTCTTACCGCTTAATTACCCTGACCTTTTGATCAAAGCAGATATAATTAAATCGTAACTGATAAACAAAGGAACACGAAGCCAAAAAGAAGTAACCAGGAACGAATAGATTGATAGAACATCCATCGCTTTCTTATCTCCTTCCAATCAATTGGCGGATTGTCTGCATCCCACTGTTTGATTGCCTTGTTAATAGGCACGTTATATCTAATAGTTATTATTGTTGCTAAAATGAACATTCCAGCAGAAGAAAAACTGCTTGTAAGCTCGATAATTCCAGGTTCTTTAGTAAATACTGCGACGGACAAGGTTAGAATTACACTTACAGGCATTAATATAGGCATAATAAGTCCAAATGTTTTCAGCGAACCTTGTTCAAAGTATATATGTTGCTTTTGAGGTAAATGGCGGATAACGGGATGTACTAATGCGTAGGAAGTAAACTCAGCACATGTTGTAAAGCCCGCTATTATCAACGTAATAAAACCTAATATATCCAAAATGTAACATCCCCTAAATTTGATTGATTAATTTTATTCTTATCATACAAGCATTGATCAATTTTTTTATTTTTATTTCATGAATAAGTTATTCTTAACTAACCTGCCCCCGTTCGTGAAACTAGAAGGCTGATGTTAGCAGCCTCTATTTAACAAACGCACCCGTTTGTTTAAGTACATTCCTTCACAAAGTACCTTTCTAAACTTTTGCATAAATACAAGTATCGGTTAATTTACTACCATCTGCCGATAAATCCTCATTCTTTAAAATACCTTCTAATTCAACTCCTAATTTTTCAGGAATAGAACGGCTTTTTAGGTTAGTGGATTCACATCTTATTTCTATTCTTTTAAATTTAATTAGACTTAAACCTAATTCAGTTAAACCTTGTACAGCCTCTAACATATATCCGTTACCGCTATATTTAGTATTAATCCAATAACCAATATGACATTTTGGAATATCCCAATTTACCCCTTCAAAACTAGTAACTCCTATAAAATCTTTAGAGCCTTTGTGGAAAATGAGGTAACGAAAACTTTCTCTTTTTAAAAAATTTATATTTGCTTTTCTAAGGTTCACTTCTGTTTCTTCAAGAGTTGGAATTGTTTGTGCAAATGGCAGCCAAGGCTTTAATTCATTGAAAGAATCTCTTATTGCTACATTGACAATGCTACTGTCTACTGATTGTCTTGGTACTCGGAGTTTTAGTCTTTCCGTTTCAAATTGTAATGGTATATCTAATAATAAAGGATTCACTTCAATTTCCCCTTGTTATCTTAATTTGATTTCCTTACTAAGCATTCCTGCCGGTAGCATAATAAGAAAAAGCTGCCGCAACGACAGCTCCGATCTTCAGCTAACGCATCTGTTGCTTAATAAAGTTATTTTAATTCATTGACTAAGAAATCCTTATGATAATGGGATAAATCAAGCAATTCAAAGCTTCGATTATTTATTAACTTAGTAAGGATGTTTACTTCACCCCAAGCTGAATCATAAAGAGATTTATCAATAATTCCATTAAGAAAAGCCTCTTCAAGCCCATCAGCATCTTTTTGAATTACTTCTCCAGAAGGTAACAAAATAATATCTAAATACAAATCATCCAAATAGGGAATATCATTTTCTACTCCACTGCTTAGGCAAACATCAATATACCATTGCACTATATTCCCATTATTATCAAACATTGTTGTTACTGAATGCTTTTTTTCGAAGGGAAATTGTTGAAGCCACATGTAACCATCATCAACAATACATATATTCTTATCCTCATACCAAACGGATAATGGTTTGGCAACTTTAATTGTATGTAATAAAGTTATATAACCCTTAAATTCTTTAGTATCAAGAAACGCTTGTGCATATTTTCTATCCAAGACTCGTTTCCATTCTGAACGGTTTCCATATTTTCTCTTTAGCATCTTCATCCCCCAAACCGAAAATTATTTACCTAATTATAACATTCGAATTTAAGTGAATTGCTAAAAAATGGTTGATTTCTTTTTCAACTAAACTGCCCTTTTCTAGAATAAAAAAAGCCGCCTAATGTTAATGGCAGCTTCTATTAATCACAGGCACTCGTTAGTTTCACAAACTAAATATCACTTTGACATGGCAAATTCACCAAGAAAAGAAGCGTTCCCTTTCGGTGATCGCTATTTATAACAAAGAAGGCTAATCAGTCTGAAAAAATTGAATTAGCAATTGAAACCAACATTTCTGGTGGTACTTTATTGGCAATTCTCTTTGAAACACCGAGCATGTATTGCCAATCATCCTTTTCAAAGACAAGCAATGTATGGTTCCTGTCAACAAAGTAAATAGCTTCTTGTCCATTTTGGAGTCTGTATATTTTTTGATCACCTTTAGTCCTGAAGTCAATCTTATTCTTTAATGGTCTAATATCAATATTAAAATGATTTTCACCCAGGTCTTCATTTACAAACTCTATTTCTAAGCCATCATTAATGCCGTATAGTTTGTCCTTATAAAACCTTCCGAAAATGTGGGTGAAAGGTATAGGCGGCAATCTTGTTGGCAACTTTAAGTCTTCCTTGAAGTGCTCTTCAAACTCCCTTACTGCCTCCTCAGCCGCCTTATAACCGATCTGAGGGTATATTTCTTCTAAAGGTTGAGGTTTGTCTTCCTGGGCAGCATATGCAGGAGGGGTGTTCAATCCAAGGGTTAGGGCACTTATAATACAAAGTAAATGAGATCTCATTTGCAACCCCCTTAATCAATTTAAGGATATCATGTCCAGGATCGCTGATTACATCCTTTTAAACATAAAATAATTGAAAGTCTTCATGTATTTAATTGTTTGAGCTGCAAGAAAGGTTAGAATTATTTACATAGATTTTTCTAAAACATCTGTCCCTTTTATATGTTAAAGAATACTACAAAAAAGCGTTAGTTCTTTTGGGGTTAACGCTTCTTTCTCGAGTATTGCTTATTAAACAAACCTGCCCCGTTAGTCGAAGAAGAAAAAAGAGCTGCCGACCCCCATTGGACCTTCAACTCTTGCACCTGTTAGTTAAAGAAACAGTATCAATATTAGGCATTATTATTAATAAGGATTTGGTTGTTTATATGATGTTCCATATGTTTAAGATAATCTTTTATGAGCCACTCTAATGTTTCTTGTTGATTATTTCCTATATCACAAAGGTTTGATAATCTCTCTTTTGGTATATTCGATATAATATTTATGATTTGCTTATTTAATACTAAAAAAAGGTTCAATATCTCATCAAGTGGTCTTTCTTGATAATTCTGAAGTATGACCCATTGGTTTTGATTATATGATTGGATAGCAAATGGTTGTTCTTCGTACTGAATCTTTATAAACCTATTAATATTATTTATTGCAGAGTCGCATAGATGTCCTAAAACCTCTTTTTTTGACCATTTATTTGGTAATGGGCGTTTTGATATTTCTGTTTTTGACATTGAGTTATATACCTTCGGTAATGTTTGTATCCAGTGATTTACTCCATTAATTATATTCTCCACACGCCTTCACCCCTTCAATATGTCTAAAAAACATTATTTGTCTAAAGACATTAGTATCCCTTTTTAAACTAAACTGCCCTATTGTTAAACAATGAAATTGCCGGCTGATTACAGCTCTTAAACTCTTGCACCCAGTATTTCAACAAGGTGGACGACCTTATAAATTGCCTAAGTAAATTGTATTAACCTCGTTTTCAATAATTTCACTATCAATACATTTAACAAAGTATGCCTTTGCTATTGGTCTGGAACTAACAGGAGAAGATAATGTATCATTTATAAAGTGGAGAGCCACACCGTCATCAACTGCATAACCTTCTTTTATTTTTCCTTCTTTGATTAATTTGTGATACGAAGGCTTTCTTTTGTTCTCACCATCATAGTGGGGACAGTTGCTTCCCTTTAGAAAACCTAAACAATCCAATTTAAACAAAGGAGCATTCAATGGGTCAGTTAATCCTTCTTCGAACCAACAAATCGAACCAGCACTTAAGCCTGCAAGTATAACCCCTTTTTTATAAGCCTTTTCCAAATAGTGATCTAAACCCCATTCTTTCCATAAAACGAGCATATTTCTGGTATTGCCCCCACCGACATAGATTACATCTTGCTCAAGAATATAACTTTCTAAGTCAGTAAATTCCGGCTTAAATAATGATAAATGAGATGGTTGGCAAGGAAGAGTATTAAATGCCTTATAAAATCTTTCAATATAATTTGTTTGGTCTCCACTAGCAGTTGGAACAAAACATACTTTTGGTGAATCTTTCTTGGATTGGGCTAGTTGGACGAAAGCACCCTATAAGATCAGCTGCGAATCAGGCAGCTTTTTATTATGCAACAAAAGGGGCAGTTTGGTAGAATAAGAATTCATAAAAATAAGAAGGGAAATAACCGCCCTTTGTAGTATTTACGAAGTAACTAAACTGAAAGGATGAAGTAATGAGACAGATTATTGCAATGGGTGGCGGAGGCTTTTCTATGGAGCCAGATAACCTTCTACTTGATAAATATATCTTTCAGTAATTTGTTCTATTTTTTGAATAACTTCATTAACTTCCTCGTTATCTTTAATTACAAATAAATGGTCCGCTTCACCTTCGATTGGGTCAACTACATCTTCTTTTAAAGATTCAGCCTGTTGTCTAACAAGCACTTCCTCAAAATTTGAATACGCACCCCTAAATATATTCGTACTTCTTTGACTTTGAATAACTCGTTCTTGAAGAACTTCATCAGGAATATCAAAATGAACCAAGATTCGAATAAACTCATCAGTAGTAAACAACTCTTCAAGCAAATACAAGCGTCCTTTTCGACTTCGATTTGAGTTGCAAATAATAAAGTGAAAATCAGTGTTTTCTTTGGCATAATCGACAATTAGCTTTGAAAGAGAATGCTTAAGTGTATTAGGTCCTTGTTTTGGTTGTAAATTCTTATAGTAAGTATTAACAAATTCAGCGTGGTTATCTTGGTCCATAACAAAAGAGTTATTTAACTGTTTTTCTAAAGCCCTTGCAAATGTAGTTTTTCCAGAATGGGTTTTACCCACTGTAATAATTACTAACCTCTTCATAACTTCAACTCCTTCTAGCAAAAATTCTAGAAACAGCATAAAGATCCCTTTATATGTGTTCTTGTTAAACTAAACTGCCCCGTTTGTTCAATAACAAGTTCAACAAAAAAGTCGTTAATCCTAACTGGACCAACGCACCCGTTATTTTAGAAAGAAAACTAATTTTTATTGGTTAACACCATCCCATAGTCTTTGAACATTCAATAATAATCCCTTTTCATTAAATTCCATTCTATAAATATCAGGCTTTGATGTGCTAAGTAAAAAGTTTAAGTCATAATAGGAATCAAAATATCCCATCATCAAGGTCATAACAGCCCCGTGAGTACCTATCAGTATTTTCTTATCTCTATAAGTTTCTAAAAGTTCTTTTAAGACTTTTATCGCTCTTTTTTAACAATCAGCATTTGATTCTCCTCCCTCTAAAGAGAAATTTGATTCGAAAAATGACTCCTCCAAAAGTGGACCTAATTCTTTATCAGATATTCGATTGTCTTCTGAAGTAAATATCCTCTCTTTTAAATCTTCAAACACTAAAACTTCTTCCCCTATTTGTTGAGCTAAACTTTCAACAGTTAAAATTGAGCGTATGTATGGACTTGAAAAAACTACATTAATTTCTTCATTTTTCAATATGTCAGTCACTCGCTGAGCATCTAAATAACCTTTTTCAGTTAAACCTCTTGTTCTTTCATTTCCTTCTTTTGGCGATTCACCGTGTCTCACCATATAAACAAATGTACTCATAATATATACTCCCCTAACAAGTTCTTTTTTTTTATTAAACTATACTGCTCAGTTAGATTAAAAAAAGCTGCCGCATCTTTGCAGCAGAACTTTAAAGCAAAACACCCATTTTATTTCTGTACAATTATCAATTCCTCCATCAACGATGCGATGGCCAAGAACCTTGCATCTTCCTAATTTGAATTATTTGTCCCGTATGGTATGCATCATGAAGCATTATGTCAATTAGCTTCTCCTCAAGAGAATTTTGCTCAAGCACTTCAGTGGTTGTTTTATTTAAAGCGTCTCTTAATTTTCGTTGAACTATTTCCGCTCGTTCAACGACTCCAATCCATTCTTTGTCATCATTTGATTGTTTAGTTAGGTAGAAAGTTTCGTCACCATCAAGATTTTGTGGCAATTCATCGCCATCTAAAATTGCTGCAAGTCTTTCTTTATAGTA
>ERZ1023203.72-NODE-72-length-21822-cov-504.160610_pt1 | contig 21822 bp, 21 predicted proteins | sample MGYA00380444_ERZ1023203 | MGnify/ENA primary metagenome ERZ1023203 (study PRJEB33173, sample SAMEA4830386) | metagenome | study: EMG produced TPA metagenomics assembly of the PRJEB25223 data set... | reverse complement strand
AACACCCAGTAGCGATATTGGGAATCCCCTTGCTTTAGCAAGGGGAGGAGGTCAAAGATCCACCTCATGACCTGATTGCTTAGATTCGGCATAGGACCAAGGCTTGAAATAGCGCCCTGATTTTATCCAGTCTTTGAATAACAGTTTGGGGTTGTGAAAATATAGCAGATCATTGCAAAGCTTGAACGCCTTATAAGACTGAGACAACCCACTTAACGATAAAAATACAAACAGTAAAAGCATATTAATCGTTGGCAGCAAAGTGCTATTTAGTGCAAAATAAGGAAATGCCATTAAAGCCAATAGAGCCATGAAATAAAAAAATAGGGCTTTGCGCTGATAGGTTTTTACGCCGTGTGCTCTTTGTGCTTCGCTCAGGTCATCATAACCCTCATCAATCCCTTGCTGATACCACACATGGCTATTTTGCTTTAAAATTTCAATCAGCTCTTTGCGATCTTTGGTCTGAGTTTTGATGGTCAGGTCACAATGGGTACACACCCAAGAACCGCCGTTACTGTCAATGGACGCACTCCCATCTTGAGAATGTGCTAAGTCATCTGACGCAGAGATTAACACGCCTTGCGTGCATTTAGGGCAATAAATTTTTGATTTTGATTTTAATGCTTGAGCATAAAGACGGGTATTTGCTTTTGTGCCACTATTGAAAACCATATTAACAGGGGTTAATAGGGTTCTATCTGCCGCTTTACGCAGGCGCGATTGTTCTTTTTTAGCCATGAGTGATGCCTTAAAAAGCTTTAAAGAGGGGTTTTAGGGGTGACTAAATTCTAACATAAGCATGACTTCAAGACAATAAAAACCCCTAAAGATGGCGAGCTTTAGCTTTAGGAGGTGTAAGTTCATTCTCAAAAACAATGTTTTTGAGAAAATAATTCGCTATTTGATGAGACCAAATTGCTAAGGTATTGTTTTCAGCGTTTTTAAGACATACTCAAATTGCTATTAAATGAATTTTGAATTCATGACAAAAATATTTGTCAATGACCTTGTTGTAGAACAACAAAAAGCCCTAGACAAGGGCTTTGGGCGGTAGGTTATTTTATTATTTTTGGCGTTTTTTCACGCTAAAAATATTGGAATGACTGCTTAACCTAGCCACTTTCAGAATGTCTTTGCCGTCTATGGTATCCTTGCGGTAAACAAGCAGTAAGTCAGGCTCAATATGGCATTCTCGATAGCCTTTCCAATTACCAGTTAAGGCGTGGTCTTTGTACTTTGGGTCAAGTGGTAAATCCATCGCCAAACAGCTTAGAACTTCTAATAATTCATCAGACAAAGACACCTTACGAAAATCACGGTCAAAATCTTTGGAGCGTGCCAATTTACGCATTTTTTTGCTCCAAAAGCTCGTCTAGCGTGCTTTCGGTATAGATACCACTTTCAAGCTCGTTAATGGCTCGTAGCGTAATCTCGTTTGGCTCATAGTCGGCTTGATAGCTTAGGCTTAGGGGAAATTTACGAGTAGCCACCAATTCCAAAAACAGCATTTTGACCGCTTGGCTTGGTGAAATGCCGTAACCGTCCAAAATTACTTTGGCTTGGTTCTTTAGATCGTCATCAATACGGATATTTAGATTTGAAGTTGTCATAATTTAGGCTCACACTGCACATATATTGATTTACATTGTAAAATGATTTTGGGGCGAAATCAAGATAAAAATTTCAAATTCAACTGTTTTTAATAATTTAACTTATCGTGCGTAATTCTCCACCTATAATCTTTGATTGATGTAGCAGGACTTGCTACTGTGTAAAGAGTTCCCCTATGCCGATACTATTCAGCGATAGTGGTATGGCGAAAGGTAACAACTTAGGTTGTTATGGGTCGCAAAGATTCCCCCGCTATAACCGCTAGGTTTGGTGGTGGGAGTATGTCAAAAGATGGTTGAGGTATTCTTGGGTGTGTGTAATTGCAACAGATTCCACTTCATCAAAAGGCACATCAGTTTCGCCATTGATGATGTATTTCTCAACATTTCTAATGCTGATATCGCGACCAGCTACCGCTGACTTATACACAGTAATAATACTGGCGTAACTTTCAACAACTTCTTTGAAATTAGCCTTCACTTCTTCTTCGGATACAGCGAAGGCAAATTTGGCGGCTGACCAAAGTTGATAAGGTGTCACTGTGACTTCTCTAGTGTTTTCAGTTTCGCAAACATGACTGCAAATTGAATATAAAGTGATGGTCAGATCATGTACGAGAGTGTCGCTCATTGTTACTATCCTAAAATATGCTTGTTATATGTCTATTTTGACCTCCTCCCCGCCCTAAAGTGCGGGGAGGAGGTCAATGAAAAAAGATTGGTGTATTTTAATTAAAAATAAGCATACACCATGGGAATTTTATTTATCAGATGGCAACAGCTTGATTTTGGCGGTAACGACAGAAGTTTGCATACAATGTGGTCTATTTTTTTCACTGAATTTATTATATAATGATTTTGGTGAGAAAACAATCATTAATTATGATTATGAAATACCTTTATAGCAATAAATAGCAATATTTCATAATAAAATCAATAAGTTATTTTACTACCGCCTTACCAAATAACAATAAATAATAATACTAAAAGCTATATAACAACATTTGTACAGTCTACCATTCGTCTACTAAAACCCCAGCCAAATGCTGGGGTTTTATGCTATGTTCTGAAAAATCATCTTTTTTAATCTTTAAAAGCATTTAATTTAATCAAAATCAATAACTTACAAACTTTTTGAATATTTTTTTTAAAATAATGCTTGATTATGCCCTACAATTAGGGCATAATACACACATAAGCAAGGGCATTGGGCAATTGCAATAAACCAAGAGGGTTTCAAAATGAATAATCAAATCACTAAAAAATTACTTGAAATGGGCTGCAAAATTTGGGAAAAGGGCAGCATCAAGCGTATCTACATGACCGTTGCCCAGTTCAATACAGTAACTGGTCGCACTTACTCATTGAATGAGAACAACAATAAAATCTTTTATGATTATGCAGCTAACGCAATCATGCGTAGCTACAAGGGCAAACGCCCAACCATCGAAATTCAATTCTAAAAATTTAAACATAGTAGATTATAAAAAATCGTGGAGGTAGGTATGAATATCTTAATCAAAGCAGGAATTACAAGCTTTGGCGAGCAGTGGCAAACTGCTATATCGAAAGTGCTTGGCGTCAATAGCCGCACAGTCAGACGCTGGGCAAGCGGTGAGACACCCTTACCTAGTTCGATTAAAGCAGAATTACTTCATCATCTGTCATGCCGTAAGCATGACATGGACAGGGCAATGATTGATATGTGTGGTGTCAGACCTAAAATTAGTATCAATGACATCATCTTTTACCAAGACAAAGAAAGAGCAATGAGCGAGTGCCTGAGAAACCACAGATTAAGTGAGTTTCTTGATGTTGAAAAATCAATCGCCACTGGCGAGCGTATATATAGCGGTCGTGTGGTTGTACCACACTTTGCTACCATTGAATGGAATGGCTTGCCATTTTATGCAATGAAATTTGATGAGATTGATAGCAATAAAGCTATCAGCTCAGAAGATTTACACGGCGACGCACAGTGGCGATTATTTGAATTTGATGAGTCTGAAGCCGCTGTTGTGAAATAAGAAATTAAAGCCCACCGAACATCGGTGGGCTTTAAGTAATTTTTGCATTTAGTTTATATACTGTGCAATAACACAATTTTTTCATTTTTTTTAAAATAATGCTTGACTATGCCCTAATTATAGGGCATAATACACACATCAAGACAAAACTAGCACAATAAAAGGCACCAATATGACAACTTTATACCACGGCTCTCATGAAAACACCGCTCCAGTTATCAAAATTGGTTTTGCGGCATTCTTGCCAGTTGATAATGTGTTTGATGGCATTTTTGCGAACGGTGATAAAAATGTGGCTCGTAGCCATGGCGATTTTATTTACGCTTATGAAGTTGATTCAATTGCTACCAATGATGATTTGGACTGCGATGAAGCAATCCAAATCATTGCAAAAGAGCTGTATATTGATGAAGAAACCGCCGCCCCAATCGCAGAAGCGGTGGCGTATGAAGCGGTGGCGTATGAAGAAAGCTTGGCGGAATTTGAAGAGCATATCATGCCACGCTCTTAATGGCTGTTGAGTCTCTGCGTAGTAATCTAAACAATGTACGAGCGGTGCTACTGGGTGTTTTTAATGGACTTGATATATATATGAATGAGAAAAAATATCTAAAAAATCCAAATACTTAATATACAACAGCTGTCAAAAAGCTCATTCCAACCACTTCACCCAATCTAACAGGCACAGCATTGCCAATCATTCTAGAGATGGCTGTCATATTGATGCGTTCTGCAAACTGATAATCTTCAGGAAAGGTTTGGAATATGGCAGCTTCTCTCAGTGAGATGGCTCTATCCTGTTCAGGATGTCCAAAGCGACCATTACCATAGCCTGTGCATAATGTGGTCATTGTTGGTGCAGGTTTATCCCATGACATGCGCCCATAAACGCTACCATAAGTTTTGCCAGAGCTTTTTTTGTGACACTCGGCAACCAATTCTTCAGGCCAATCACGCCAACTACCGCCCTGCTTAGATGCCTTAATCCGCATCATGTTTAGCTCACTCAAGCCAGAGCTTAGATGCAACGAATCTTCAGAGCATCTTTGCCCTGCTACAATGGGCGTTAAGTGTCCAATCGCTTCTTGTACCGTCACTGGTGATTCATGTGTTATGGGTATCAGCCCTATCTTACCAATGCGGCTTGCAAGGAGTACATGACGCTTGCGATCTTGGGGAATACCGTATTTAACACACTCTACCTTTTGAGCAGATACTTGGTAACCTAGACTTTCAAGTTTAGCCACAAAGTCATGATACACTTGATGCTTGGTGACATCAGGGACATTTTCCATTGTCACAAGCTCAGGGTACACCTCATCTATCAGTCGGGCAAAATGATAGAGCAATGGATATTTCTTATCCATACTTGTATCTTTGCCATTGTTGTATGTAGAGAATGGTTGGCATGGGGCACATCCTGCCAATAGGCGCACAACACCGTCACTGTACCAGCTTTCAATTTCATCAGCAGTGACATCCGCTACGCTTTTTTGGACGAATGTGGCATCATTATTATACTCGTAGCCATAGCGACAGGCGGCATCAATATCATAACCTGCCTTAACTTTGATACCAGCTCTAATCAGTCCAGCGGTTAGACCGCCAACACCGCAGAATAGATCAACTGCTTCTATTTTTGTCATTTCATTACTCAAAATAACCTATTAATGGATATTATAATCCATTTGACTAAAAAACTCGAGTTATTTTTACCACCCCACAGGTGGTTTTTTTATTACCCTGAATTTACCACCCTAACGGCGGTTTTTTGTCTTTACGCAAATTATTATAACATGTGACCGCCCTAATGGCGGATTTTTATTAGCTAATGCTAAATCCAATAACAAAAACCGCAATTCCTCCCCAGCTTAAAGGCATGGGGCTTCCTTGCGGTGGGTTTGGTGAAGCGTTAAGGCCACATAGACCAATAAGGCCCTTTTTTATCTTCTTTTAGCCAGTAACAGGTGTGATTTTTAATATTGTACTTTTTCGGTAAAACTTCAGTCCAAATGACAGTATCCAAAATTTTTACACCAGAGGCTGTGTTAATGCACAATCGGTTACTATTTTTACCATAAGAAAGTTTAGGTGGGTTCGCTGAGCCTGCTGATTGCCCTATAAGAGGTAATACAGACACTTTTTTTGATGACTTATGGATTGTAAACCAGACTGTTTCAGTCTTGTTGGCATTGGGGTAAGTGTGTTGGTGTAGGACATAATTTTTATTGAAGTTAGCAGGCTTGGCAAAAGTTTGGTTTAATAAGTTGCCAGTGCTTTTAGTATTGCAAAATTTGATACTGAGTGGATCTTTGGCAATCCCACTGTATTCAATGTCTTCTTCTTCAGTTACATAGCAACGATCCACCCAAAAATTGCCAACTTTCTTGAAAGCTGGTCGCAAAAAATCATCATCACTAGAAGAAACGGTGTAACCCGCCAATACACTGCTTGAAACCGCCAAGCCTGCCACTAAGGACACGGATAATATCTTGTTCATTGTTAAGCTCCCTAAATTATGATTCAATCAAGGTCATTGTAGCAAATCTAAATTGACATAAGCAAGAACCAATTACAACTTGAGTTTGCTAGTCTTTAGTTTTTGCAATATAGTTTTTACCGTTCCGAAAAACCTACCTAAACCTACGACTTTAGGAGGTGGATGTAAGGCGACATGGAAGCCTTAATGCGGCGTATTTTGTTGTTCAATATCCTTGCATAAGATTTAGGATCGAAGAATTTAATCATTGTATAGCCTGATCTGAGGCTTGTGCCGCCGGTACCGCCGACAAATCGCGATAAATGGTAAAGTTTGTGCGCTGGCTGGCATAAACATAAAAACTATGCCTAAAATCGGACACCCAGCCCTTACCCTTGCCATCATAAATCTGTATATGACCATGTGGGCTTTTGGCGGTTCGGTGCCAGACAACAATATCACCCACTTGAGGGGTATAACCTGCTGTGGAACCGCTGGCAATCAAGGTAAATCCTGCTTTTTTCAATGTGCCATTGGTATGATACATATAGGCAGAAGGCTGAGAAGTAAATTGATACCCTGCCGATTGCAAGGCTGTTCTAACATATAAAGCGCAACGACCAATAGTGTCCGACAAAGCCCTTCGAGCCGCGATTCGAGCCGCCGTAACTGCTCTTAAAGCAGGGTTGCCATCACCCGCATTGCTGGCAACCACATTATCTGATTCTAGGTTATAGGTAGGATCAAACCCATTGTCTGGAATATGATCAACATACTCATCACCACTGGCCTCAAGTTGAAGCTCAATGATTGAGGGGACAACATCTGCCTCCGCACTGACTTGCAGCGCTTGAATTTTTTTACTGTATTCAATCAATTTTCCCGAGGTCAAGGTCGCTACCATCGCTTCGACACGCTGTTTTAACCGCTTATTATGTTCGCGTATAAAGTTTTCCTCAGACTGCATCATTAAAAATTCTGTCATCAAGCCTTTGGAATTTAATTCCTGCATGGCTTTTACCCACTCCAAATTACCAAAGCGGGCATTGCCAATGGTTGAGATGATCTCTTTTGGCGACTGAGAATCAACTTTTAAGATTCTGGTTTCTGATGGCAGCGTGGCAAAATCTTGGCCATCGTCAATCGTCATAAAACTGGCCAAAGTTTTTTGAGATACCCATTGACCTGAGATATCATAGCCAGCCGCATCCGCCGCAACGGCAGCACCCACCATACTTTGACGAACGGCAGCCATTTCATCTGGGGTTAGTCGAGATCCGTTTTGATACGCCTGTTGAAGCTGTGTTAAGGTTGTTTGCGGCAAGGCTTTTGTTGGTCCTTGACTGCCAGGCAAGGTTGGTAAATTGGTGCCATATAAGGTGTTAAATTGCCAGCGCCACGTTGTTCCTAAGTACGGTGCGTAGGGGTCTTTGCCTTTCGAGGTATATCTCATATCACGCGCATAATATGGAGTGGGGTCAGTGAACACACCCGCTCCCCATCCGCCGTCACGGGCTGATGATACCCCGCCGATGCTGTATCTTGCGGTGTCCTGATTGTTTAAAAACACATCACGCGCCTGCGACTTGGGTACAACATAATCTAAATGCAAATGTATGTCTTTGATACCCGAGCCACTATTACCCTCATGACCCAGCACCTCACCAGCGCTGACCTTGCCATTCACGCGTGCAGATGGCGCATTTTTCAGATGCAAATAGCGGTAATAATGACCCAAGTTTGCGTTACCACCACCATTATCGCGTTTGACAGACACATAGTATCCTGCTGATTTACTTAGGTCTGACGAGGTGGCATGGACTGCCCCTGAGTCACCGGCAGCCAACGGACTGCCATTAGCACCTGACAAATCAATCCCCATGTGTGGCTGTGAACCACGCAACTCACCAAATCGACCTGCACTGCGAGAAAATTTGTCACTGGGCCAAACCATATCCTTTATCCCTGGTAGGCGACCATGCTGTTTAAAATAAGCCTGGATCTGAGCATCAGACATGCCCGATCCAGATGGATTGACAGGTACAGGTGTGGACTGGGTCGTTGGCACGACACTGACTGCCCCAGATTGTGGCTGAGCCTGCTGAGCTTGAGCGTTAAGACTCATAAAAGCCGTGGCAGCCATTGAACCTGCCACGGCTGCACTGATGATTTTGATTTTAGTGTTTATCTTCATAACGCATCGCCAAATTTCACAATTCTAAAATCACCGCACCATGCTCATCGTGCAGCTCTTTAATACGCTGATCTACGCGACTGACCTTCTGAATATAGTCATCGCTAATATCTAACAGATACCGATGTTTAAGTAGCTTTAACGCCAATTGGGTATCCCACTGTATGGCCATTTTGATATCATCATCGGTGGCTTTGCTAAAATAATCACCCCGCCAACCATCTACCTGCTTTAATTCTTCAAACAAAATCTTGGGATGAGTGACATACGCTTGCATAGCTTGGATGTGATCATTAATAATCAAACCGCTGACTGGTGCAGGGGTAATACACGCCTCAAAAACAGAATTATTGGGCTCTAAGGCAAACATCAAACTCGCAGGCACGTCTTCTCGTGGCAGTGCTCTTTTATCTAAAAATACCATCATTTCAAAAGGGATGATAAGATTGATTTTTTTATCTGCCAATAAAATCTGCTGGGTGGATAAATTATGAAACCCTAAAACCCGTTTAATGTGTTTAAAATCCTCACCCATCATAGGTATGTTGAGCACCGCCACTGATGAACTTGCCAGCAATATCCCTGGTTGCACTTCGGTATTTAAGGCGGGGTTTTGGGTCTGCCAGTGGCAAATACACACACCCTCCAAATGACTTGCATTTAATGCGCCAAAGAAAAAATCTTCAGGATGTAGATTTTCTGATAATAAAAATAAAGCATCTAAATACGCAAAAATATCAAAACCAGTCTCTTGCCTGCCACGCTCTTTTAATTGTGACGCATAGATAGCCTTATTGACCGCTTTACTCAGTAAAAGCGTCCAAGTGTTTTTGTCAGACATCTTTGTTTGCAGATGCTTAAAATCGGCTTCAGAAAAGTGCATGGCGTTGTTTGGTAATGTAATATTGTCTTAAAAATGGCGCAGGATCGGCTTGAGTTTCATAGCAATAAAAGTGATCAAAATTATCCTCAGATCGGTGTATGCCTGCCACCGTACAAAGTCGTATTTCTTCTTGGGTCAATTTATGCCAAATGGCATGACTGTTAATGGGTAGCGATAACGATAACGCCGGGATTTTAAATTCGCCGATCACCACCTCTTTAAATTTGATGACTATTGCTTGGCTATCAACATCAACAATCATGCCCTCAAGTGGTATCGACTTAATCATTTCCCACAGATATTCTTGAAAAAACACACAAAATATCAAATTATCATTGGCATTTTTAGCAAACCCGACCGCCATCTGAGCGATCATGTTAGGCGGGATAACAATACCGCCGTCCAACGAGGGTTTTAACTGGTTTTCAGTGTTTTGGCAAGCCATGTGATGACAAAAACGGGTTAATGCCACCATCTGCTCTGTTTCATAAGCACTTTTATGTTCAGCTTCGTGCTTTATCAGCGCAAGCTTTAATTCCATTTCCTCTTTTGACAAGACAGACATACTTATTGCGCCAAACAGCTTAAATCTTGTTGATTATGAGCAGGATTAATCCCCATATCTTTTAGTAGATCCGTCACGGTCTGATGCTGCGCGTGTGCCAATGCTTCACCATTAATCATTGGTAAGTCAGAATCGGTGGCGGCGGCGGTGCTGGCAAAGGTGGTGCTGGGTGCGGTATGAGCCGAGGTGGGTTTAGAACCACCCTTAGCATTGGCTGAAGACAAAATCCCCTGAAGTAAAAATATCACCAACAAGGTAACCAAAAACGTCACGATAGATGAACCGATGACGATCCAGCTAGTCGGCAACTGCTTAACTCCTGTGGCGGTTAAAGAAGAATTTGCTCCTCTTAAGCCCATTACTTGTGCTGGAGATGATAACCCAGCAGCCTGTACCACTGGCGTGCTATCTTCTGGTGTGCCGTGGTTAAGTAAAGCAGCAGAGATGGCATTAAACCAGCCACTCTTAATCTCTGATTGAATGTCATTGACGGTAAATTCTTGAGCGATCTGCTCACCGATGGTATATTGAGCGCGATGCTCAATAACTGCAGAAGTCCCCGCGGTTGTTGTACTACTAAGCTTAATATTGGCCACATAAATATTGTCGACAGCGTCATCTTTGGTGACCTGTATATCAATATCCAAGTTATCACAAAACCCATCTTTGCTAAGCAGTCTTCGGTGGTTATCCTCAGCACCAGTATCTATCGTAAGATGATACAAGCCTGTTTGTGGATTTAGAACGCTTTTAATAACTGGTTTAACTTCAAAAACATCACTCATGCAATCACTCCCCAAAAATTGTCTTAAATGCAGTATCCTCATTTGGGCCTGCCAACAAACGTGGCAAGCCTGCCTGTTTGTCTAAATAAAATGCGGTCGGTACCGCTTTTGGTGCATTTGGGCCGTAAAGTTCTTCTGTCGATCCAAACAACATCGCCAGATTTTCGCTCAGTTTCGCACGATCTTCATCGGTCACTATAATGTCCGGAGTATCAGGGTTTCGACCAAAAGTCTTCTCAAATTCTTCGGCATTTTGAATGTGTAGCCCCTTAGCAGCCAATTTTTCAACATCACTACCTGGGTCTGCTTGACCTAAGGCGGTGGTTGGCAACCATTTGATTGTCACACCTTTAGCCTTTAAATCAATACCGCGTGTTTTTCTAAAGAACTCGTGACAATAAGGGCATCTAGGATCATAAATGACATAAACGGTATCAGCAGGTGATTTACTGGGGTCTTCTTTATAGCCACCCAAAGACTCAAGATAGGTAAAGGCCTCAGGCACATCGCCGGTATATTCACCCAATACTTGACCAATCCCAGTCCCAGCACCTGCCGCCACTGGGTTATCACCCATTGGAATGTTATAAACCTCACTCAATAGTTTATCAAATAAAGGCTTGCCATCTAGATCATATACATCCCCCATGATCAGATTTTTACCATCATTGGTGCTATATACAATCGCCTGACCATTATCGGTACGCACTACATTAGCAGTCATACTACCAATGGTTTGCTGTTTTTCCACGGTACCAAAAGCCTCTACGGCACTTTTAATTTTATCCGCCGCAACAGTTTCAGGTTTTGTGGCAAAATAGGTGACCGCCGGCAGTGCCAAACAAAGCACCGATAAAATGCCAATAATCAACTGATGCTTTTTGGATGTGCCAGATACAGACCCTTGAGTAGTTTGTACACTATGTATACTTTTAGAGCGATTTAAAACGCTGTCTTGATTAGCAGCACCTTGTTCAGTGCTGCCTGATTGTGATTTTAATGCCATTTTAGCCTCATCATGCCAAAAATAAATAATTGCTTGATTATTATAACTAAATTTTTTTGCAATGCAAATGAAATAACCTTGTCATCACTTGATACAATTAGCTTCTGGAATATCAGTCAAATAGCTTTGTTCTTGACTTTCTTTTGCTTTGATACTGATGATCGCTCATCTGATTGACTACATTGTGTTTTTCACCATGCCACTGCTGTCTTTTTTCTGCCATCGTTGAAGCGGCACTTTGTAGGCTAAGCTGATTGTCTTCGGTCAGCATGGCTTTATCACTACTAATACGCGTATCGGTCAAATTGCTGTGCAAAATTTCGAAAGGCGTTTGACTGGCCGTTTTGGTAAATTGCGGTCTTGCCAAAACATTGCTGTCAATGAGCATTTTTTCTTGGGCGGCTTCATCGCTTTTTTCACTAAAGACATGCGAATAGATATTTTTATAAAACACTGTGGCAAGTTCAAGCCCCTGCCGACTTTCTTGTTGCGCCTCTAAAACGGTGCGCTGACCCAATGTAACAAACTCCTCAAGTGCACCAAAGGTGGTGTTATTATCACGCTGATTTTGCGCCATTAGCTCAAACTGGGCCAACAACTCACCCTCTTTAAGATATCCTGCCAACATCTGCTTGGCATGTGAATCATCAAGCGCTGATCCTGTTTTAGAAATTGGAATCAGGTCATTGACGCGCATTTCGACATTTTTTTTGTCTGATTCAGCAAACATCACATTCATAGGCACAATCATGTTGTCGCCCTCAGTGCCACCATCAATTTTCTTTGCCCCAAAAAGAATAAACTCACCTTGTTCCATCGACCGCAAATAATCAACCTCAATACGCGCGGTGCGCTGCACACTGATTTGGTCTGAAGAGTGATAAGTATTGCTAAAAGCACCGGTCTTTTTATAATAGCCAGATATCACCGCCTCTTGCGCATGACCTGCCATACCAATGACTTTCTGCCAAGTTTCTGAGGATTGTTCCTCACCACCCATCAAACGCCCAATTAATTTTAGCGAGGTATTATCCCAAATCCCCTCCGCCTCAATCGGATTGCCGCGTTTTAAGTCTGAGAAAGTTTGTGCCGCAAATGTCATGCTGATATTCAAAGAACGCGCCTGTGCTGTGGTGATGGCCATACCCGGCACCATGATATAACCCACCTCGTCCAAGATAATGCGAAATACATTCGGTGCGTTGGTTGGTCTTGCCTCAATGATTAGACGACGCGATCCTTCAACATCTGCGCCAAGAGATGCTGCCATCATCTGCTTGATAGAACCCATGATAAGCTTGCCAAGCATGGTCAAAGTTGGCGACGATCGCTCCATTGAGGGTAATAAAATACTCAAACAACGGCGATTTAACACCACATCGGATATGTCAATTTCACCAACCTGCGCATTGAAAATGTGACCATAGTTATATCCCAGGTCGCTAAAGACACGAGTCAGCTGCATCGAGATAAAACCAAATTGCTCATTGGTTTTTTGATCTTGCTTGCCTTTTTTTGAGGGGACATAACCAGGTAAGGTCATCAAAAATCCTTTTAATGCCTCAAGCGTGGTTTCAATACCCCTAGCTTCTGGTGGATGATCGCCAAACGCCAGCTCCTCAATGACCGCAAGCTCCATATTATCCATGTAAACAGAGGCTGATAGATCAATCAGTCCTTTATTTCGCATAAACACCAAAGGTCTTGTCAAGGCGGCAACGAACGCAAGACAGCGACCCTCCCACATATCCGCCGCACTCTCACTGGATGACACCATACCTGAGATGACCTCGATCAGCATCGAATCCGACCCTGACGACATAATATTAAAGGTATTGGTGATTCGCATGCGCTGCGGTGCAGCCAAATCACGATTACCAGCGGCAAAGGAAATGGTGAGCAAATCCTCATGGCGATCAAAGCGGCGTATCTGCTCCAAAATACGGTCTTGTAGCTCAATACCACCCTTAGCATCACAATATACAAAGCCTGAGTCTTGTAATAGCTGATTGGTTGTGAGTGTGTACAAAAGCTCCGTCTTACCAGAACCTGTACCACCAAGAATGGTCATGTGTGTTTTTAAATCGGAGATACTCGCCCAAACCTGAACCCTATCCTCACGTGACACACCCCAATACTGAGTCCCCTCCGGCTTAAAAGATTTTAAATTTTCAAGTCGCGACCCTTTGCCACTAAAATCTTTTTTTGAGCCATCTGGCACGTTTAAGTGAGCAGGAACGCGAAAAGGAAAGTTGTGTAGCCTAAGCTTGGGGTGCATAAACTGCCGAAAAATAACATAAATCGGCACCAGTAATACCGCCCCAACCAAAGGGACAAACAAGCTTAAGGTGAACACAAAAATCAGCAAAAATAGTGTACCTAGCTGACTGGTAGGATCCTCAAGACTTGCCACCACCCTGGCTGAAAAGCGTCTTGTATCAATGGGGCGCTGTTCTACGCGCGATTTATCAAAGGCGCCGCGCCGCCGAATCTGACTATCCAAAGTACATCCTTACGCCACTTTTAGCATTTTTTGCTGACGCTCATAATTTTCATACGCATAAATCGCCTCTTCTGCCATTGTGTCAATCAAGCTTTCACGCTGCTGATCGGTGAGCGCATCACCAATAACCGCCGCACGCTCTTGATAGCGGCTGGATACACCGCCGCCAAATGCCCATGCTAAAATGCTCATTGCACGGGATAGGTTTGGCACTTTTGCAAGCATGGCGCTGCGCATACTGCGATCGACCTGATCAGTGGTTAATGACCACATCATTTTATGACCAACCTGATTGGTAATATAAGCCGAATAGTGACCATTTTTGGTCACAAAATATGAAAAATAAGTCAGCCCATGCCCTGAAATGCCAATCATGCCAAATGAATCTAGCACGCCGGCATGGGCTGTGATTGACTGCTTGAATAAGGCCAAATTCTCATCCTGTGGTCTTGAGCAAATACACACGGTTGTTGCCAAATCCAGAAGATTGACAGAGTCGGTCTGCTTATCGCCTTTAGAGTATTTAAAGTCTTTGATATACTGAGAGGCCAAAATCAGCTCAGTTCCCCACTTTCGTCCCTCGCGCGCATCGGTTTCTACCTGCTTCATTGTAGCCAAATCTTCTTTGGCATTACTAAATTCATCATAGGCCAAGGTTTTACGGTCCATAGATAGTTCTCGAAGCATATTTCGATAATAAGGTAAGAACATTGAGGGGATTTTCTCAGGGTTTACATCCTCTTCAGACAGTGAGAATTTTTTAACTGCAATCATACGCGCTGCCTGGAAAAATAAAGCGGTTTGCTTGCGATTATTTTTGTCAATCACATCTTGTAAATCAAGTGACAACACCCTGGCTGTATCTACGTCAAATTCGGTTGCATTAGAAAAACACTCATATTCTGAGATAATGCTACGGATGGCACGCTGCGCAAATACGGGCATGGTTTCTTGAGATCCCACGATGTTAGTGAAGTTCTTTTTAATCTGATCCGACTCAATGATTGAAATTAAATCTGGTAGTACAGGGACGGCGTAGCGCTGCGCCAAATCCCGTCCGCGCCAAAGACGAAAGCGATCGCGCGCATTTTTGGTTTTCTCGCCGGCGTGATGCAGCTTTCGCACCAGTGAAAAATAAGTCACATCGTCAAAAGTTTCATAATCAGGCGTGCGGATGGTGCGACCAAATTCATCAATGTGCGTTTTTTCGGCATAATTTAAAATATGATACTCTTGTAAGATGCCATCAAGCTCTCGGTTATAATAAGTTTTATACATTTTCGGTGTACCGGTCTGCTCTTGGACACTATCAAAAGCCAGCTTGATGATTTCAGCACAAAAGGTGGTGGTATCATCATAAGGCTTTTCTGATTCTGGCGGTGTCATCATCGTGGATAGAAACGATACCATCTGCGTACGTTCGCTTTCAAGCGGATAGGTCAGCCCTGGCTTAATGTCAAAAGGATTGATTGCACTTTTTCTATCCTTTCTAAGTCGGCGTGCAGCGACCAAGTGGCGCATCTCAGGACGCAAAGCCTCCCTAAGCAGATTGATAAGACCGGTTGAGGAAATCCCTTTATCAATGATAGAAATCCAGGGCAATCTTTGGATGCCAGGCATCAAGCAGGTTTCATACAAAAGCTTATTCATCAGTACAGACTTGCCCGATCCTGGGGTTCCGGTGATGATTGTTACCCAGGTGTTTTGCTGAGAGGAAAATTTTTCTAAAGGCATTAGCTTGCCATCCAGGGTTTTATGTAATACCGTACCACGGTTAAATGGGCTGGCAGGTCTTGCCAGCGGTAATAAAGAGATGGCGTGCGGTAACTGAATCGCTGCACGCGTCCCTACGCTCTCTGAGCTTAAGCCCAGGATATTTGACCGCCATAACATGACAGGATCGCCAACATTGTCTTTGGTGGTCATGCCGCCCCATGCCCCTAGGGTGGATTGTAAACTGACCTTACGCTCAGCCAACAATTTTTTAGCATCGGGGGTATCCTCAACCCATGTCATTGCACAAAGCTGTAAACTGACAATGGATAATTTTTCACGCTCAACATAGCGCAGCTGCTCAAGTGCCCTTGCAATGGATAAATTACTGCTTGGCGGAATACGGGCAAGCACCGCCGCCAAAACATTCTTGATACTCATAGAAGCCATGCCGTCACTGGTGAGCATAAAGCTGACCGACCAAGGGATGGTGACTTTTCGGCCCTGCAAGTCTTTGGTGGTGTTTTGATTAAATGCTGAAAATAGGCTGTTAAACACCGAGGGCTGGTTTGGTGCAATATCCATCATGGTTGAGGCGTATAATCGACCGCCGATGGCCACAGTGTGATTTGGCAAGCCATCTTTTTGACCCAATACAGAGATGGATTGACTGCCCATGATTTGTCGGGATAAGTTTGGTGGGAACAAATAAGACAAATCGTGCTTATCTTGAGTAATTGGCCAGGTAATCGGCGTGCGATAGTCTTTAAATCCTAGATATTGGGAGGCTTCCCGCCCAATCGCCACGGAGGGTATCCATTTTTTATGCGTAAATTCTGGAATGACTTGACTGCGGATAAAATTCAACCCGTTCAGCACATTCACCATTTCAATTTTGGTATGAAACTGCTTATTTGAAATGGCGGAAAAGAATTTGCTGGTAAAGCTTTGATGTTTGGCACGCAAAATATCCAAAGGCATCATTATATTTTGGGCGTTACGCAGCGCAGGGCCGATATGAGCGCGGCGCTCTTCTTTTAACATTTCAACTTCAATTTTATCCAGCACCATTGGCTGGGTGATTAAAGCAAACCACACCTCCTCGTTATACACACCATTTTTATAAATTTCTATGTTTTCATCAATCAATGCCTCTAGGTCTAAACCAATCTTTCTTGCGGTGGTTTTTTGGACCTTTTCAGATTGTTCAACCAAAGGATATGAATCCAAATCTTTGCGGAAAACGCAGGCGATTTTATACCCAGGTTTTTGCATCAAAGAGTTAAGCTCTTTGGCCAAAAAATTCACCAAATCAAAAAATTCATCAGGTGTTGGTAGTGACATCAAGCCATCGTATTTAAATAGGGTCATCATCGCACCGTTTTTAAATACGATATTACTGCCAGAATCTATGGTTTCAATGTCACAATAATCCTCATTGTGAGTTTTTAAAGCGCTCAAAGCACTAATGATGACCGATTGTAAAGCGGTGCGTCTATTCATGAGAAGTGTCCTTAGCAAAATGACCGGAATTTTGAGAGTTTTGAGAGTTTGGAAGATGGTACCATGTCAGATCGTCAGTAATGTGCTTAGAGGATGAGGCAATGTCACCCAAAACACCATGTGTATGGTAATACGTGTTATGGCCATAAGCCGCCACCTTGCGATCTGATTTAAGACTATTTAAAGTACGCTCAAACCCTGGCATGATTTTAGGGTGTAAGGTGTAACCTAAGGCAAGCAGGCGCTCTGCGACTGAGAACCCAACCTGATCCAAGGTTAAATAAAAATAAGGCTGCAATCCTTGAAGTTGCATTAAACCACGATATACGCCATGTAGCCCCGTTAATCGCATGCTCTGTGATACTGCTTGCAGGCAGGCATAAGCACGAAACTGTTCAAGCCGAGTTAGCAAGCTTAAATTAGCTTTCAGCTCTAAATGAAATAAAGACTTGTGCGTGACGCTTTGCATATTACACACACTTTGGCCAGCGGTTTTTAAGGTTAAAAAGTGAAGTAGTGCACTGTACACCAAGGTTTTTTTATGATGATTGACTCGAATTTGCGTAGCTTTGAGTTCATCATCATCTTTATCGTCATCTTTTTTAAAATCTTGTAGCTCAAACAAATTTGCCAAACCCAACACAAACGGATTACCATAAGAGACTAATGGCTCAATTAAAAAAGACTCATGAATATGCCCGTTTTGTTTTAAAAACAAATAAGCATCCAAAGTGATAGCGTAATTGTTTTGATCGGGAGATAAACCCATTTGCTCAAACCAATGAATTTGGCGAAAAGACAAAAGCTTGGGTAATGAAAAGCGAACGATATCTTGCTTTGGGTAAAGTTTATTGGGCGTATGGCTTAAAGACAATAGACCATAGCGCGGCGTAAACAAATGCTGTGCAGTAACAAAAGGATGTGCATAAACGCCCACCACCGACCCTGGTTCAATCATCTCAATGGATTTATCTGCATCAGATGCCATATAGTCCAATGAAGAAAACACAATTTTTTTGGGGACATCTTCAATGCCCTGTTTAGATAAATCAACCATAGTTGAAAATTGCGGCGCACCAGATTGCAATGAACGTTTAATAGCATTAACATCAAACGCCCAGTGTTGTTCAAGCTGTGTCAATTCATGCTCATGATTATGCGGTAGGATAAAATCCAGATGCTGGAGTAATTGAATTGCAGAATCATGGTTCATGGCCGCGCTCTCTCAGCTGGTCAAATCGCGCAACAATACCATCAAGACCAGGGATGCTAACAGGGCTATCCTGACCTTTTGGGTAAATTAAATAGCCTTTAGCCGCACCCAAACCCAAGATTTTGACATAATAATTTAACCGATCTTGTAAACTGTATCCTGAGTCTGGATGCCAAGGCTCAAGAATTGAGGGGTTGAACTCGACCGTGAAGACACCCTGCCCGTTTTTAAGAGCTTCGTTATGACTGTCAAAAAAAAGCTTTGTTGGACTGTCTTTAAGCACTCCATCTGACTGCATTTGAGTGTTTTGATCGCCCGATTTTTTCTTGATATGCACTTGATCTAGGCTCTCTAAGGTTTCTAAAATGTCCAATAAATGTAGTGAACCGGCCGCATAAGATTGAAAATCAGCAAATAAGGCAGCTTTCATCGCCTTGTTCACATCTTCAAGCTGATCCAAAGATTGAGCGTCATGGATTCTTTTTTCAATTTGCTCAAGGTCTTTTTCAAGTGCTTCAATTTCTTGCTTGGCTTGCTCGCTTTCAAGCTCGCTGTGCTGATTCATGGCATCCTGTGCCGCTTTTTGTACATCTTGCGCTTTTTGTTGTGAAGCATCGCCGTTTTGTGAAGCCTGCTCTTCTTCTGAGACTGTCAACTGCTGCCGTTTTTTTAATATCAGCTTCTTTTTATACTCATAAGCAAGCTGATTGGCATAATTGTTCGCTAAACCGGATGAACCCATCAAAACGCGTGTTTCTGAAAATAGCCCACCCAAAGGCTGATCACCCAATTTATCCTGCCTTTCGCTATCACGCCGAATTCCTTGAGCCAATTTGTAAAATTGAAATAAGTTTAGCAGCTCAAGCAAGCCCATATTCTGAGGCTGCAAGGAGCTGGTTTTAACTTTTTTAATGACATTCTGCGGCATAAAAGTCAGCTTGCCTAGGTTTTCGATAGCAACCCAACCAAGATGGTGTAAACGATGACAGCACGAACACGCAAGCACCAAATTTTTGCTGTTGTAATTTGAATGGTCGCCATCCAAATGGTGCAGTTCTAAAAATTGACCATCTGGGAAGCCACAAAAATAACAGGTTGCAAGTTTATTGCGAGATTGTTGAGCAATAAGCGCTTTACACTGCGGCATATAATCTTGATGCAAATGAGCCTTGCGCTCATTGCGCCAATTCATCAACATACTAAGTTTAAGCTGGCCAAACCCAGAGGGTAGTTTTTGGGTGGTTTTATCCATACTATACTATCATTTGAATTGGTTAATAACTGAGCCTGCAAAAAAGAAGCTCCATGTCGTAAAGGCCATCATAAACAACCCAATTAAAAATGCCATACAATACATGGGAACACTACCTTGCACTCTGCCGGTGCTGATATTGATGATTTTAAATACACTGGTATAAATGATATACAAACCTGCCAATACACCAAACACACCAAATAGATCCACAAAAACCTCACCCCAGCCAAAAAACCGCTCAAATAATTTTTTTATATCCACCGTTGAGCTGCTAGATTGGCCGATAGATGAGGCGGGATCGATCGCCCATGTCAATTGTGAAAACATGGCGATAGGCAGTAAACCAGCTTTAATGATCGGCTTCATTTTATCTAAAAAATACATTGTATACTTTCCAAAGTAGATAAACTTTCAGCTAAATTGCAACATATCATATCGAAATAGCACTATCCTAAATCCAAATTTAGCCCATGTTTAGATAGTTGCATTGTAGCATGATGGTGCTTATATCTCCACCTAATCAAGAATTATAGGTGGAGAATTACACAGAAGGAGTTAAATAGTTGCCCTCCATAATTAATAGGGTTAATGGGGTGGCCTATAAATGATTACTTCCAGCGATAAGAACCCCCAATACCTGCTGAGAAACGCCCTGCATCTGACCAGCTTAGACCAATCTTATAAGTTGATTTTCCTGTATCACTTGACCCAGCTGCACCCAATGATACTGCAGCTTGACCATTATGATAACCTGAACCAAATAAGACATGATGCTCACCTGCTCTATTGGGAGATGGTAAAGTTGCAATTGCAATAGCATTCGCAATACCTCCAGCCGTTTGACGCTCAACAGCACTAATACGGCTATTAAAATACTGACCTTGCTCTTTTAGTGCATAACCTAATTGATCAATCTTCTGATCCTGACGATTATTTGTCTCATCAATTCGATTCAATCGATTATTTTGAATAATAAGCTCTTGCTTGTTGGTAGCAATACCAGCTTTATTTTTCTCAATCTCAAACCCATTGACAACAGTTCTATTAACATTTTGTTCAATAGCAGTCTTATTGGCGGTAATGTCAGTTTGGTTTTGAGCAATGTCAGCTTGGTTTTTATCCGCTTGTTCAGCGATTGCGTTTTGCATACCAATAACATCTTTGATGTCATTTTCTTGCTTGCGTTCAAGCTCTTGGATATTTAGGCGATTGACAAAGACATTATTATCAACCTGTGTTAGTCTTTCTACATTTTCTGCATTGGCTTCATAAAGATCTTCAATAGAATCATTGTTTCTTTGAATATCAATTTGGTTTTTGAACGCTTTTCCAGTTACTGCAGAAAGATCTCTTTTATTTTCTTCAACATTTTTGTTGAGCTCTTCCATGACCGTTGCACCAGCAAGTTGAGCTTTTGCTAGGTCTTGGATGTTATTTTTGTTTTTATCCGCTTGTTCAGCAATTGCGTTTTGCATGCCAATAACATCTTTGATGTCGTTTTCTTGCTTGCGTTCAAGCTCTTGGATATTTAGGCGATTGACAAAGACATTATTATCAACCTGTGTTAGTCTTTCTACATTTTCTGCATTGGCTTCGTATAGATCATCAATTGCATCATTATTTTGGGCAATGCTCTCTTTGTTTTTGTTGATCTCTGTCGTGTTAATCCCTATTGATCTTTGGGCAATCTCTTGAATGCCTTGTAGATTTTTGAGCTTTTGGGTATTTTCATCAGATTTTTTATCCAGCTCTTTCATTACCTCTACGCCAGCAAGTTGAGCTTTTGCTAGGTCTTGGATGTCATCTTGGTTTTGAGCAACATCATCATTAAGTGAACCAATGTCTTGGCTTAATACACCCACCTCAGCATCAAGATCTTCGATGTTTTGCGTATTGTTAAACACCAATCCATCTAGCTGTGAGATTTTATCCAAGTTATCATTGGTAGCTTCGTACAGATCTTCGATAGAGCTATTGTTTTTAGCGATACTATCAGCATTCTCAGAGCTTGCTTTATTTAGAGCGTCAATTGCCTCTGTGCGGTCAGCGGTTTCTTTAGCTAATGCAGTTTGATCAGCTTTTT
>ERZ1023203.70-NODE-70-length-22711-cov-5.477887_pt1 | contig 22711 bp, 22 predicted proteins | sample MGYA00380444_ERZ1023203 | MGnify/ENA primary metagenome ERZ1023203 (study PRJEB33173, sample SAMEA4830386) | metagenome | study: EMG produced TPA metagenomics assembly of the PRJEB25223 data set... | reverse complement strand
ATGGGAAATTACTCGTGCACGGACCCGTGTTCATTTTTCAACAGGATTGGTTTTTCCCCCGAAGAATTTAACCTTTCCGTTCGTCTGTTTGATGGCCACCTGGTCTCCGCCGCGGCCTAATGCCAGGTCTAAGCTGGACTGAGCCAGTGAACCGAGCTCAGGGAGGGAAGAAACCCCTGTTCCGACGCCCACGCTTAACGTTAATGGAACGTTTTGCTTTGAGGTGGTTTCTCGGACATCATCGAGAATCGTGAACTTGCCTTTTTCCAGAAGCTGCAGTATATGTTCATTAAATACAGCGATAAACCGCTCAGAGGATACCCGCTTCAAGAATACCCCATTGTCCTGTGCCCATTTATTCAATATCTGGGTCACCAGGCTATTGAGGCTGCTTTTTGTCTGGTCATCCATCCCCTGAGTCAGTTCATCATAATTATCAAGGAAAATAATAGCGATAACCGTCCGTTCTTCCTGATACATTTTTTCAATTTCTGTCTGTTCCGTGACATCAAAAAAGTATAATAGGCGCTCTTCCGGTTTATGAATCACCCGGAATTTGCGGTCGTGAAGGGTAATGATTTCGGTTTCCACTTCCTGTTTGATCAGTGGAACAAGCGAATCCGCGACATCATAAAGCGATCTTCCGACTAGCGTATCTTCATCGAAGCAGGATGCTAAAAAGGGATTGGTCCATTCAATGTAATAATCATCATTAATGAGCATGATCCCGATCGGCATTTCCATCAGAGCTTCTTCGCCGACCTTTTTCACCCTGTAGGAAAGGGTCGAGATATATTCTTCCGTCTCCTTTCGATGCTTCTGAATCAGCTGAAAAAGATAGTAGAAAGGAAGGACGGCCAGAAGCAGCCCAATAAGAGCAAATAGCCAATTGTAGTACGCCAATATACCAAGAAGCACCACTGTTATGCCCATCAATCCAAAAATCGGATAGCGTATGGACCGCTTTTCTAAATACGAAGGCATGTTTTCAGCTCCTAAACAGTAGTGTTGTTTATCACTTTTTTCCTAATCTTTGCCTTAAATCGAATCCTAAGTCAATTATACCTAATATCCTCACAATATAAAGGAGAAATGGCATAAGAAATGTAAATACGGCTGCAAGGACCGGCACTGCTTTCGGCCACCCCTTTAAATGACTGAAAAAGAAAATCAGGGACAGGCCTTGAATGACCATGAAAATCTGCAGAATGAAAGCAATATTTACAAGCGCCATAAACCAGTAGCTGCCTTCTGACGGATTAAAAAGAAAAGAAGCTATAATGGTAATGAGATAGTACCATAATATGCTTTTCGGCAGGCTCATTTCCCTGAATGGCTTCCAGCCTTCAACTTTAATACCGAATCTTTTGACAATCGGAAAGGAGACAAGCTGGATGACAAAAACGGAAATGACCGATGTCATGACGAATAAACTTGGCGTCAGCGTCTCAATCATTTTCAGGCCTTCAGTAAATTGCTCGACTGCTTTATCCGCATTCTGGCCAAAGCCTTCAAGCACTCCTTCTGAAATTTGGATGGACTCCTCCATCATATTGATGCCTTCTTGAATAATATTCACATTAAAAAGAGCAACTGCCGCCGCATACAGGATCAGCAGCGCTGCAAGGAATACCAGGGTGCCCGCAATAAAGGAAGACAGCCGTCCTTTGTTTTCACTTATAAAAATGCCGATTACTGTCCCGGTCAGTCCAAATGTCAGCACAAGCGGCAGCGCCATAAACGAACCGATAATCAGAGAAAGCAGGATGCCTCCCGTCAGAAATACGATCGCATACATCCGGTTATTTTTTGCCGCAAACATAATAAACGGAAGAGCCAGGAAGAAAACCGAAACGGTACCGAGAAACGGCACATAGAGCGAAATCAGAAGAAGCACGGCAAAAACAGCCAGAAGCACTGCACCCTCTGTTAATTTATGTACATTATTCATTGATACACCCCTCAAACTGTGTATCCAAAAAGGGGGAAAGCATTTTCCCTGCTTTTTGAACCAATCCAAATAAGACAACTCATAAGGTCTATTGTAGCTAGTATTAAATGCAGGTTCAACCTTCGCGATTTTGGAAGAGGGAATGCCGGCTTTTTCATCAGGTTTGCACTTTAACACAATCCCGTATTAAAGAAGAAGGCATAATAAAAAAGACGCCGGATACCAGCGTCTTTTCAAATTAATTATTCACCTGAAACGTATGGCAGTAATGCCATTTGGCGCGCACGCTTAATAGCAATCGTTAATTTACGTTGGTATTTAGCGTTAGTGCCAGTTACACGACGTGGTAAAATCTTACCGCGCTCAGAGATGAATTTTTTAAGAAGATCCACATCTTTGTAGTCGATGTGAGTGATTCCGTTTGCAGTGAAAAAGCAAACCTTACGACGTTTAGCACGTCCTCCTCTGCGTCCTCCAGCCATGGTCAGTTACCTCCTTTAGCTTTATGATTATATATTTCCGTTCATAATCGGGCACTATTAGAATGGCAGGTCGTCATCGGAAATGTCGATTTGGCCGTCATTTGCGAATGGGTCCTGATCCACGCGAGTATAGCCGCCCTGATTACGATTATCCTGGCGTTGATTCTGATTGCTGTTATTTCCAAATGGGAAATCCTGATCTCTTGGACCGCCGTAGTTCGGGTTGCCGCCCTGGCCGCCAGAATTATTCTTCGGCTCAAGGAATTGCACACTCTCAGCCTGGACTTCTGTCACGTAAACACGCTTTCCATCCTGGCCTTCATAGCTGCGGGACTGAATCCGGCCATCTACACCTGCAAGACTTCCTTTTTTAAGGAAGTTCGCTACGTTTTCAGCTGGCTTTCTCCATACCACACAGTTGATAAAGTCTGCCTCCCGCTCACCTTGCTGATTCGTAAAAGTACGATTCACGGCAAGAGTGAATGAAGCGACAGGAACTCCGTTCGGGGTATACCGCAAATCAGGATCCTTTGTCAAACGTCCGACAAGAACAACACGGTTCATCATCAGAATCAACTCCTCTCGGTAAAAATGGCTTTATCTATTATTTTTCGTCTTTAACAACGATGTAACGGATGATGTCTTCGCTGATTTTAGCTAAACGAGTGAACTCGTCAACTGCTTTTGCTTCAGCATTAACGTTCATTAGCTGGTAGTAGCCGTCGCGGAAATCATTGATTTCGTATGCAAGGCGACGCTTACCCCAATCCTTTGATTCAGAAACCTCCGCACCATTGTCAGTTAAGATTGTGTTGAAACGCTCAACTAGGGCTTTTTTAGCCTCATCTTCAATGTTTGGGCGGATGATGTACATAACTTCGTACTTTCTCATCACTTTCACCTCCTTTTGGTCTAACGGCCCTTCAAAAGGGCAAGGAGCAATATATTCATTACTCACAAGTTGAAATTATAGCACATTAATTATGCAAAAGCAATAACGCTGGAGTTAATTGCTAGATGGAAGTTTATTTAAGAGAGGATTTCTTTTCGAACTTTAATTTTGAAAATCGATTTCGCTGCAGCAGAGATGACCGACTGCTTTATCGGTCACTTTCACCTGTTTATCGGTCAGATTTCATGTTTATCGGACACTTTCCGCATGATATCGGTCAAATCCCCTGGGTTATCTCACTTTTTCCATATATCGGTCACTTCGCTTGAAATCAACATCATACTGTGGGCATAGAAAAATAAGAACCCCTAATATAGAGGCTCTCAGCAAATTAAACGTTAAAGCGGAAGTGCATGACATCTCCGTCTTTAACAATATATTCTTTTCCTTCGAGGCGGACTTTTCCTGCTTCTTTGGCAGCTGTCATGTTGCCTGCAGCAACAAGGTCGTCATAGGAAACCGTTTCTGCACGGATGAAGCCTTTTTCAAAATCTGAGTGAATAACTCCCGCACACTGTGGAGCCTTCATGCCTTTGCGGAATGTCCAGGCGCGGACTTCCTGTACGCCGGCAGTGAAGTATGTTGCCAGTCCAAGCAGGTTGTAGGCTGCTCTAATCAGCTGGTCAAGGCCGGATTCTTCGATTCCAAGCTCCTGAAGAAACATTTCTTTCTCTTCCCCATCAAGCTCAGCAATTTCAGATTCAATTTTTGCACAGATTACAATGACTTCCGCATTATCCTTTGCAGCAAATTCTTTAACCTGCTGTACATATTCGTTTGATGAAGGATCTGCTACATCATCTTCGCTTACGTTCGCAACGTAAAGAACAGGTTTAATTGTCAGCAGATGTAGACCTTTTACAAGCTTCATCTGTTCCTCAGTAAACTCAACCGTACGCGCCGGTTTGTCTGCTTCAAACGCTTCTTTTAATTTTTCCAGAATTTCCAGCTCAAACACAGAATCTTTATCCTTCTGCTTTGCCAGCTTGCTCACGCGGCCAATTCGCTTTTCAACTGATTCAAGATCAGCCAGAATCAATTCCAAATTGATGACTTCTATATCATCGATTGGATCCACTTTCCCTGCAACGTGTGTAATATTGTCATCCGCAAAACAGCGGACAACCTGGCAGATAGCATCTACTTCACGAATATGGGACAGGAATTTATTCCCAAGACCTTCCCCTTTGCTCGCACCCTTTACGATGCCGGCAATATCCGTAAATTCGAAAGCCGTTGGCACAGTCTTTTTCGGCTGAACCAATTCAGTTAATTTATTCAGACGGTGGTCAGGCACTTCAACAATTCCCACATTCGGATCAATTGTACAGAACGGATAGTTCGCAGACTCCGCTCCTGCCTGGGTAATTGCATTAAACAACGTAGACTTTCCGACATTCGGCAAACCTACAATACCAGCTGTTAAAGCCATCCAAGTCACTCCTCAACATTATTTCATCTATAAAAAATACGATTGCTTCTCATTTAAACAAGCCTCTAACAATTATAGATAGTTGCCGGAGAAATGTAAAGAAAAGGTGACAGGCACCCATACCACTTTGCCTGACTGGTATAGGTGCCTGTCACCGCTATTAAACCTTCGCTATATTCACAAGGCAGTCATACAATGTGCTTCCAAGGCCATTGTCCGATTCGAGGCTGGAAGTAAGATTATTAACGGGACCGCCGAATTTTGCCCAGATGCCTTCATCAATATTGATGGTATCCGGATGGGCTTTTTTCATAATATGGACAAAGCCTTTCATTTCCCCGCGGTCATTCCACACTTTGACATAATCGTTTTCCTGCAGGCCAAGCTTCTCAGCAATATTGTCGGCAATTTCCACCTTTGCCTTTGGCTCTGGCTTCAAAAGGGGATAATGCTGCGAATGATTGGAGCGAAGCGGATGAATGGTCAGCAATGTATAAGGAAACTGCTCAGCACGATCTTTGTCCGTCCACTTGGTTTCCCGGGGAAGAGCGAGTGTCAGCCTGCTTTCGAAACCCTTTCGGAACGCCGCAGCAGAGGTAAATTCATACTTGCCGCTTGGCGTTTTAAACTGCCGGTCTGCCCAGGGCACCGTATTAACCGGGAGCTCCTTATGGTGAGAACTCCTTAAGCTATCCAACGTGATCCCATACTCTTTAAGCGAACCGAGGCCCATGCTGATAAACTCTTCTCTTGTAAAATCGAAATCGGCTCCGAATCCGAGACGCTTAGAAAGCTCAGTCCAAACCCATAAATCAGTCTTCGCTTCGCCAGGCGGTTCAACCAGCTTAGGACCATGATTGACAAAGTGATGGTACATGGAAGAATAATAGACATCTTCCTGTTCAAAGACTGTGGCAACCGGAAGCACATAATCTGCCATTTTGGCCGTATCTGTCATAAACTGCTCTAACACAACGACTGTCTCAACAGATGTAAAAGCATCGCGTACCCTTGATGAGTCAGGGACCTGTGTTAAAGGGTTTCCGCACGTGACGAAGATCATGTTAATCTCAGGATCTTTTGCTGTTAAAATTCCCTCTGCCTGCCGCATCATAGTAAATTGCCTGAAAGCCGTTTTCCGTTCAGGGAGGGTGAGGGCTGCCCCATCAAAGCTTTGCCCAACCTGCCTGTTGGCATAGTTTGCGCCTCCGCCCGGAATGCCGATATTTCCGCTCACGGCAATTAAAGCGTCCATCAGCCGGATCGTGTTCCCGCCGTTTTCATAGCGCTGCATGCCAAGTCCAAAGAAAGTGGAAACAGGGCGGTCCCCATACACCATCGCAAGCTCAGTCATCACCTCTGCAGGCACTTCCGTTTTCTTTGCCACTTCCTCAAGCGTTATACTGCTCAGCAGTTCATTCAGATCTTCAAAACCAATAGAATACTTATCTATGAAACTTCTATCTTCTAAGCCCAGACGGAGCATTTCCTTCATGATGCCGGCCGCAAGCCAGCCATCCATCCCCGGCTTAATGGAAAAATAGCGGTCCGCCATTTTGGCCGTCGCATTAAAAATCGGATCAATTACATACAGCTTGGCACCTTGTTTCTTTGCCTCCTGCAGCTTTTGATACAGGTGCATATTGGTGCGCGCGACATTTCTGCCCCAGACAACAATATGTCTGCTGTTTAAAATATCTTCAGGCCCGTGGCTATACGCATCTCCGAAATCCCAGCTCTGGGCCTCAATGCCGGCTCCCCAGCAGATGGATCGCGTCAGCTCAGTCACCCCGCCATAGCAGTTAAAAAAGCGCTGATCCAGGTTCGTCAGCAAGCCTCCATTGGCATAGTCATGGCTGTGCAGGACCGAAGTGGTGCCAGCCGTTTCTTTTATCTCTTTCATTTTCAGGGAAATATCGTGCAAAGCCTGCTCCCATGAAATTTGCACTAATTCTCCATCCACTTTCTTCAGCGGATGAAGGAGGCGTTCCGGAGAATTGGTCCTGCTTTCAAGCATTCTGCCGCGGCCGCAAATTTTCCCCTTTGTTATTGGATGGTTCTGATCGCCATCTACCTTTGTCACCTTACCGTCTTCAACTGTTACATGAAAGCCGCAGCTGTCCCAGCAGTTTAGGGGACAGGCTGACTTGAACGTTTGTGCCACGAACCTCATCTCCCTGCAGTTTGTCTCTTATTCCTCATGCTTAACAAGAATTTTCTTCATTTTGCGGGCGAATTCCCTTCTTGGGATCATTACGCTGTGTCCACAGCCTTCGCACTTAATGCGGATATCTGCTCCCATCCGGATGATTTTCCACTTGTTAACCCCGCATGGGTGTGGCTTTTTCATTTCCACCACATCATGTAAATCAAATTCTTTTTGCTCCATGTTTATCCCTCCGCATTCAGTTTTGGGTTATCCTGTTCATTCCGTGTGTACATCACAAGTCGCGGGAACGGAATTTCAATGCCATGCTCATCTAAACAAAGCTTAATTTCCTTCCGCAGCTGGCGCGCAATATAAAAGTGCCTCATTGGCAGTGTTTCTGAAACTACACGCAGCATCACATCAGCTGCCGCCATATTTTGGATGCCCAGAATTTCCGGCGGCTTAACCATATCCTCATATTTTTCCGGGAGCTTTTCGAATAATTCCTGAAGGACCTGTTCAACCTTTACAATATCGCCTTCATACGCAATGCTGACATCCACAAAAGCTACACTATTATTTAATGAAAAATTGGTCACCTGCATAATGCTTCCGTTCGGAAGGATATGAACTTCACCTGTCCAGTTTTTTATCTTTGTCGTCCTCAATCCGATTTCTTCTACCGTTCCTTCAAATTGATCAATCCGGATATAATCCCCAACCGAAAACTGATCTTCAAAAATGATAAAAAATCCGGTGATAATGTCCTTTACAAGACTTTGTGCCCCAAACCCAACAGCCAATCCTACGATTCCGGCACCGGCCAAAAGAGCTTTTACATCAATTGTCAGCACCGATAATATCATGATCGCCGCAACGAAAAACGCCACGTATGTGAGCATATTCTCCAGCAGCTTCAGAAGGGTGGCTTCCCTGCGCTCTGAGATTCGGAGCCTTGACGGCGTCCTAACTTTAAAAATATTACGGATGGCCAGCTTGCCGATCCTGATCAGAATGCTCGTCACGATCAGAATCGCTATAACTTTAAAGATGCCTTCCCCAATGGTTATCCACGTTTCTTCATTCGAAATCTTATCTATCATACCGTTTGTCATTTTTTCAATAGGACTCATGGTTTCACCTGCTTTAAATTAGTGAAAATATAGAAAAGCGGAAAGCGCCCGCTAAATGAAGGCACGCAGACTAAAAACGCCACGTCCTCCCAAAAGCTGTCACTTTCGGTCGTGCGATGTTTAGGCTGACGAAGCCTTACTTGTCCTGTGGGCCTCAAGCATAAGACGAGCCGGCTGAAAGGTTGTTCTTTAACCTTTTGGACGGATTGAAAGAAATGTTGAGGTGACTGCCCAGGAACGGCTTATGACCTCGAGTCCCCAGGAGCCGAAACTAGACAAGCTTAGACCCGAGAGCCGATGGCGCCTGGAGTTAGACAGTAATCACGTTCAAAATTTCAAGCCTTTAACTTGTATGAAATTATACTGCATCTTGCCCCTCAGTGCGAACCCCTCTGTAAAACAAAATTATTTTATCAATTTTTCACAGGGCTTAAAAGTTAAAAACCCGATTGTTTAACGATTAAATAATACAGGTATGTATAGATTACACAAAAATTCCGTATACTGTTAAAAACGTATAAATACTTGTTTTTCGGGCATGGCAAGGAATAAAGAGGGAGTGGACCTATATGAACTTCAAACCGAACTTGTTTGACAAAAAAGGCGGGGCTTCTGCCAGAATCTCGCATCAAGAAACAAACTCTGCTGAAAAATTGGCTGCTGAACTGAAGAATATTCTGCCTGCGGGCATCAGCTGCCGTCCCATCGTTTTTGTCTGCATTGGCACAGACCGCTCTACAGGCGATTCATTAGGTCCGCTGGTCGGCACACTCCTCGAGGAAAAATCCATTTCATCTTTCCATGTATACGGAACACTGGAGGACCCAATCCATGCCGTAAACCTGGAAGAAAAACTGAATGAAATTAAAAAGAAACATTTTAATCCCTTTATCATCGGGATCGACGCCTGCCTGGGCCGCTTAAATAGCGTCGGAGTCATTCAAATCGGAGAAGGCCCTGTCAAGCCTGGCGCCGGAGTTAATAAAGACCTGCCGGAAGTAGGAGACATGCACATAACCGGCATCGTCAACGTCAGCGGATTTATGGAATTCTTCGTCCTCCAGAACACAAGGCTCAACCTCGTCCTGAAAATGGCCAAAACCATCGCAGGCGGCATCTATGAAGCAAGCCTGACCCACCAGACAGCGCCAGCATGGCCTGCATTCAAGTGGGAACTGAACCGTGAACAAACACCTTAATGAATAGGAAGCCGCAGGGGAAATCGGCCTGCGGCTTTTTTGGTTAGCTGGGGGAGGGGAGGGGATTGCTCTGTTGGCACATCTTTTTGCGCTGATTTGGTTAGTTTATGCGCTATCTAATGATACTTTTGCGCGCTCACCCGATTTATGCGCCGTTCTCACATCTTTTCGCGCAGTTATTCCTATTTTATGCGCTGCTGCAGCCGGCTTTTGCGTCAATTCCATTAGTTTATGCGCTGCACACCCAGAGGTTTAGACAGGCGCCGCAAGCACAATAAATTCCGATGCACATGCTTCACACCTATGCACAAACAGCTAAATCCCCATCACCTAAAAATAAATCCCGTAAAAATAAACAACCGACACAATAATCCCCGTAATCACAATTCCAGGAAGCAGGTTCGCAACTCTGATCTTTGTAATTCCTGTCAGATTCAGACCAATCGCAAAGATCATGATTCCGCCTGTCGCGGTCATTTCCTTAATAAAGCTGTCCATAAGAAGCTGGGGGACAAACCGGTCGATCTGGGTGGCAAAAAGGGCAATGAGTCCTTCATAGAGCATAACCGGAAAAGCTGAAAAGAGTACACCAATCCCTAATGTAGTCGTTAAGATGAGGGAGGTGAAGCCGTCAATAATCGATTTGGTATAAAGAACCGAGTGATCGCCGCGGATGCCGCTGTCGAGCGCGCCGATAATGGCCATAGCGCCAATGACAAAGATAAGCGTAGCCGTTACGAAGCCCTGGGAAATGCTGCCCTGGCCTTTTGAGCCGATTTTTCTTTCGAGCCAATCGCCAAGTTGGTTCAGCTTATCTTCGAGAGCTAAGGATTCCCCAATAACCGCCCCGAAAACAAGGCTTAAAATCACAACCAGGAAATTCTCGCTCTTCAAGCCCATTTGCAGGCCGAGCACCATGACAGCCAGGCCGATCGCATGCATCACCGTGCCCTTCATGCTTTCAGGAATGCGATGGAGCAATTTCCCAAGCAGTGTTCCAATAATAATCAATAATCCATTCACAAGCGTACCTAGCAAAAACATATTCTTCACCTTATTATTTCGCAATGCGAATTATTTTCTATTAAAATTACCACGAAAGGTACTGACCTACAATCTTTTTTTATGGAACCCTGTAAAAAAATAAACCATCATTAAGATGGCTTACGAATTGGTTTCTAAAAGTTCCATAATGCGTTCCAAATCTTCTTTTGAGAAAAATTCAATCTCTATTTTCCCTTTGTTTTTGGACTGTTTAATATGGACGGTGGTTCCGAATCTTTCTCTGAGAGAGGATTCGCGTTCCTTAATAAAAATATCTTTTGGTGCATTTTTCTTTTTCGTTTCACGTGAAACATCATTCAGCTGCTGAATCAGCTGTTCAAGCTGACGGACATTTAAGCCGTCTTTAACTGTTTTTTCAACGAGCACCTGCAGCTTCTCTTTTTTTCGCAGACCCAATAGTGCTCTGCCATGGCCCATGGAGATTTTGCCTTCCGAGATCAGCCCTTGGATTTTTGGAGGAAGGGACAGGAGCCTGATATGGTTCGCAATATGCGGCCTGCTTTTTCCAAGGCGCTTGGCCAGCTCCTCTTGTGTCACCTTAAGCTTCTCCATTAACAGCTGGTATGCAGCCGCTTCTTCAATGGGAGTTAAGTCTTCACGCTGCAGATTTTCAAGAACAGCGAGCTCCATCATCTGCTGTTCGGTTAATTCCCGAACGACTACAGGAACTCTCTCAAGATTCGCTTCTTTTGCTGCCCGGTAGCGGCGCTCCCCGACTACAATCTCATAGCCCTTGATGCTTTTGCGGACGATTATCGGCTGCAGAATTCCGTGTTCAAGGATGGACTGCTTCAATTCCTCGATGGCTTCCTTTTCAAACACTTTGCGCGGCTGATAAGGGTTGGGACGGATGTCCTTTATTTTGACTTCCTGCACAGTTTCTTCTTTTTCGGTTTCAATATTATTGAAAAAAGCATTCAGACCTTTTCCTAAACCTTTAGCCATTTGAAACCACTTCCTTTGCCAGTTCTAAATATACTTCAGCTCCGCGTGACTTCGGATCATAAGTAATGATAGGTTCTCCATGGCTCGGAGCTTCTCCCAGCCGTACATTGCGGGGAATGATTGTTTTATATACTTTATCCTGAAAATATTTTTTCACTTCTTCAATGACCTGAATGCCAAGATTTGTACGGGCATCAAGCATCGTCAGCAGAACGCCTTCAATTTTCAAATCATGATTTAGATGCTTCTGCACAAGGCGGACCGTATTCAGAAGCTGACTCAGACCCTCAAGCGCATAGTACTCACATTGCACTGGTATGATGACGGCATCTGAAGCAGTCAGCGAGTTAATGGTCAGTAATCCAAGGGAAGGAGGACAGTCAATAATAACATAATCAAAATTTGCCTTCACTTCTTCCAGAGCCCTCTTTAATCTTACTTCCCGTGAGATGGTCGGCACCAGTTCAATTTCTGCGCCTGCCAGCTGAATGGTTGCCGGGATAGCGTATAAATTCTCTACAGAAGTTGGCTTTATAACCTTTGATGCTTCCACATCATCAACGAGAACGTCATAGATGCAATGATCGACATCTGCTTTTTCGATGCCGATTCCGCTTGTTGCGTTACCCTGCGGATCAATGTCGACCAGCAGCACTTTCTTCCCTATGTATGCCAGACATGCGCCAAGATTGACAGAAGTGGTCGTTTTGCCGACTCCGCCTTTCTGGTTCGCAACGGCTAAAATCTTGCCCACGGTGTCACCTGCTTTCATCTATCAGTATTACAATCTATTTATCTGCAAATTTATTAGAATCGTTAAATCACGTAGTCTATTTTATCATGAAAAACAGGGCAGAATAATTTTTTTGTAAAAAATAAGAAGATTCTAATAGTCTTTTTATCGTTCCTTCAAAAAAACGCGAAAAACAAAACAGGGAATGCCCCCGCTTTATCTTTCGCGTAAAAAATTATTTCTTTTTAGGAATCTTAATCGTGATTTGATAAAATTCATCAAATTCTTCTTCTTCCGAATCAAGATTAATTCCGCTGTCAGAAACCATGGATAAAGATTGGCGGATCGTATTAACCGCAATTCTCATATCCTTGCTGAATGCTTTGCGCTTCGGCTTCGGCTTTGGATTTTTCTGTTCGAGAATTTTGACAACCCTGTCTTCTGTCTGCTTCACATTCAGATTCTTTTCCACAATCTCCTGCAGCAGGGCGACCTGCTTTTCAGGGTCTTTCAGCGGGATTAGCGAACGGGCATGCCGCTCTGTGATCGATTTGTTTAATAATGCATCCTGGACAGGCTGCGGCAATTTCAGCAGCCGAAGCTTATTTGCAACGGTTGACTGGCCTTTTCCAAGGCGCTGTGCCAATGCTTCCTGTGTCAGATTATGCAGTTCTAAAAGCTTTCCGTAGGCAACAGCTTCTTCAATCGGAGACAGTTCTTCCCTTTGAAGGTTTTCAATTAAAGCCACTGAAGCCGTTTCCGTATCACTTAGATTTTTTACGATAGCCGGAGCTTCTTCCCAGCCCAGTTTTTTCATGGCCCGGTATCTGCGTTCACCTGCTATGATTTCAAACTGGCCACCCTCAAATTCCCTTACGACAATCGGCTGGATGATTCCATGCGTATGGATGGTCCGAGAAAGCTCTTCTATCTTCTCATCATCAAACACCGTTCTTGGCTGAAAACGGTTGGGGACGATTCGATCAATAGGTATCTTCTTAACTTCTTCTCTGTCGCTTAAGTCTTCAATATCCAATTGTTCTTCTGCTGGTTTTTCCGCTGTAACTTGTTCTCCCTTTTCGCCTAGGCCAAAAAAGCGTGAGAAAGAATGCTTCATCACCCTGCACCACCTTTACGAAACTCCCTATAACATATTCTCTATCATCATGACAAATCCTGCTGGACAGGAGCAATATAAATATCTGGAAAAATCGATTAGTTTACACCATTATGTCATACAATGGCAAATTGCGCACCCTATTCAATTGGTGTTTTATTGGGTGTCCCCGGCTTACGCGGGTACTTTTTAGGAGTGCTCTTTTCTTTTTTTATGATTAAAATATTGCGCTCACTTTCTTCCTCAGGCAAGGTAAACGTGTGGGAATCCACGAGTTTTCCTCCCAGTACAGAGATTGCCTTTTTACCGGCATCCAGTTCCTCTTTTGCACTGGCACCCTTCATAGCAACAAATGTGCCGCCTGTTTTTGCCAGAGGCAGACAAAGCTCACTTAAAACGGACAATCTGGCAACAGCCCGTGCTGTCACAACATCAAAAGACTCACGGTACTCTTTGTTCTGGCCAAAGGATTCCGCCCGGTCATGGATAAAGCGGACATTCTCAAGCTCAAGCTTCTTCGCCAAATGCTCCAGAAACCCTATACGTTTATTCAGCGAGTCAACGATTGTAATATGTAAACCCGGAAAAGCAATTTTAATCGGTATGCTTGGAAAACCTGCACCAGCACCGACATCACAAACCTTTAACGGCTGGTTGAAATCAAAGTAAAAAGCAGCGCTTATCGAGTCATAAAAATGCTTGAGATAAACATCTTCCTTTTCCGTGATGGCGGTTAAATTCATTTTTTCATTCCATTCCACAAGTGTGGAATAGTATGTGTCATATTGCTGCAATTGCTGTGGCGAAAGGGCAATTCCCTTCGCCGCCAGCATTTCTGTAAATTGTTCGGTATTCATCTATAAATCCTTTCGGTTCTCAGACATGATCGGATTTCCCCTTTTACTCCGCTGAAACTCTTGCAATTCTGCCCTGTTCTAAATAAACAAGCAAAATAGAGATATCGGCAGGGTTTACACCGGAAATTCGAGAAGCCTGCGCGAGAGATAGCGGCCTTACTTCCTTCAGCTTTTGTCTTGCTTCGGAAGCCAGCCCGTTAATATCATCATAATCGATGTTTTCAGGGATCTTCTTGTTCTCCATCTTCTTCAGTCGCTCTACCTGCTGAAGTGACTTTTCAATATAGCCTTCATACTTGATCTGGATTTCCACCTGTTCGGAAACATCCGGATCAAGTGGATTCTCAGCCGGAATAAGCTGATGGATATGATCATAAGCCATTTCCGGACGCTTCAGCAGATCAGAGGCGCGGATGCCGTCTTTCAGCTCGCTTCCGCCCTGACTTTTAATCAGCTCCTGCACATCAGAAGTCGGCTTGATGATGATGCCTTGCAAACGTGATTTTTCTTCTTCAATCGCCTGTTTTTTCAGCTGGAATTTCCCATAGCGTTCTTCACTGATCAGCCCTACTTTGCGGCCGAGCTCTGTTAAGCGCAGGTCGGCATTATCATGGCGAAGCAGCAGACGGTATTCCGCTCTTGAAGTCAATAGACGGTAAGGCTCGTTCGTGCCTTTAGTCACAAGATCGTCAATCAGGACGCCAATATAAGCATCTGATCGGCTTAAAATGACTTCTTCTTTATCCAGCGATTTTAATCCGGCATTCATGCCTGCCATTAGCCCCTGGCCGGCAGCCTCTTCATAGCCGGATGTCCCGTTAATCTGGCCTGCAGTATAGAGATTTTTCACCTTCTTGGTTTCAAGTGTCGGCCATAATTGTGTAGGTACGATGGAATCATATTCAATCGCATAGCCGGCACGCATCATCTGTACATTTTCAAGTCCCGGGATAGTTCTGAGAATCTGCTGCTGCACATCCTCAGGCAAGCTTGTTGAAAGCCCCTGCACGTATACTTCCTGAGTATTCCGGCCTTCAGGCTCCAGGAAGATCTGATGGCGCGGCTTATCGTTAAAGCGGACAACCTTATCTTCAATTGACGGGCAATAGCGCGGACCAGTTCCTTTGATCATGCCGGAGTACATTGGCGAGCGATGAAGATTATTGTCGATCAATGTATGCGTTTCTTCATTGGTATACGTCAGCCAGCAAGGGAGCTGGTCTGTAATATACTTGGTCGTTTCATAGGAAAAAGCTCTGGGCACATCATCGCCAGGCTGGATTTCCGTTTTGCTGTAATCAATGGAGTGGCTGTTGACGCGCGGCGGTGTTCCTGTTTTAAAACGGACCAGATCAAAGCCAAGCTCCTGCAGGTGTTCTGAGAGCTTAATGGACGGCTGCTGGTTGTTAGGACCGCTTGAGTACTTGAGCTCACCGAGGATGATTTCCCCTCTTAAGAAGGTTCCGGTCGTAATAACTACGGCTTTTGAATGATAGACGGCACCTGTCTGGGTGATGACGCCCCTGCATTCTCCATCTTCGACAATCAGCCGTTCAACCATTCCCTGAATAAGTGTCAGGTTTGGTTCATTTTCCAGCGTTTTTTTCATTTCATGCTGATACGTGAATTTATCGGCCTGAGCTCTTAACGCACGGACTGCAGGGCCTTTTCCTGTATTGAGCATGCGCATCTGAATATGGGTTTTATCAATATTTTTGCCCATTTCTCCGCCAAGAGCATCGATTTCCCTTACCACAATCCCTTTTGCAGGACCTCCGACTGAAGGGTTGCAGGGCATAAAGGCTACCATATCCAGGTTGATTGTAATCATTAATGTCTTTGCGCCGAGACGGGCCGAAGCAAGGCCTGCTTCTACACCCGCGTGTCCGGCTCCGACTACTATGACATCATAACTTCCAGCTTCATATGTCATGATGCGGCCTCCTTTGCTGCAATCAGAAAAGCACAGGCACAAGCTTTTAAAAGCCACGGGCTGAGCCAGCCGATTGCAAAAGTTAAAAATCTATTTCCGCTGCGTCAGCTGACACAGCCTGCCTAAATCATCTATTTTCCTAAACAGAACTGCGAGAATAACTGGTCGATCAAGCTTTCATGGACGCTGTCACCAATAATTTCACCAAGCAGCTCCCATGTTCTCGTCAAATCAATCTGAACAATGTCAATCGGCGTTCCCATCTCAACACCCTGCATCGCTTCATCGATGGCATTTTGAGCCTGGTTCAATAGGGCAATATGGCGGGTATTGGATACATATGTCATATCTCCGGCTTCGATGGAGCCTGCAAAGAATAAAGAAGCAATGGCTTCCTCAAGATCGTCGACTCCCTGATCCTCCAATAAAGAGGTTGTAACCAGTTTATGATGCTTGGAAAGCTCACGCACGCGTTTCATGTCGATTTTTTGGTCAAGGTCGGTTTTATTGACAATTACAATAACATCCATGCCTTCGACCGCTTTGAAAATATTTTCATCCTCAGACGTCAATTCATCCGAGTAATTGAGCACGAGCAAAATCAAATCTGCTTCCTTTAATACCTGCCTTGATTTTTCAACACCAATCCGTTCCACAATATCTTCCGTTTCGCGAATGCCGGCTGTATCAACCAGGCGGAGAGGCACTCCTCTTACATTCACGTATTCTTCGATGACATCACGGGTTGTGCCCGGGATATCTGTTACAATCGCCTTATTCTCGTGAACAAGGCTATTCAATAAGGAAGATTTTCCAACGTTTGGCCGTCCGACGATTACAGTTGAAAGTCCTTCACGCAGAATTTTCCCCTGCTGTGAGGTCTGAAGAAGCTTTTCGATTTCCTTCTTTACATAAGAAGCCTTCTCCATCAGCATATGATGGGTCATTTCCTCGACATCATCGTACTCCGGATAGTCGATATTGACTTCTACATGGGCAAGAATCTCCAGAATTTCCTGCCTAAGCTTCTGAATAAGCTTTGACAGCCTTCCTTCCATCTGGCCAAGTGCCATGTTCATAGCCCGGTCAGTCTTCGCACGGATTAAATCCATAACCGCTTCTGCCTGAGATAAATCAATCCGCCCGTTCAAAAAGGCGCGCTTTGTAAATTCACCAGGCTCTGCCAGGCGTGCACCATTATTCAGCAAAAGCTGCAGCACGCGGTTTACGGAAACCAGTCCGCCATGGCAGTTGATTTCAATGACATCTTCTTTAGTAAAGGTTTTCGGCCCCTTCATGGCCGAAACCATTACTTCCTCAGCAATCTGTCCGGTTTTGGGATCCATAATATGTCCATAATGAATGGTATGGGACGCAACATCCTTTAGACGCTTGCCTCCCACTCCTCTGAACAGCCGGTCCGCAATTTCAAAAGCCTGGTCACCGCTCAGGCGGACAATGGCAATGGCCCCTTCCCCCATCGGAGTAGATATCGCGGCTATTGTATCAAATTCCAATTCATTCACCTCTCTTTTTTCTGTTTTATCGATCTATATAACGAAAAGCGGAAGGCGCCCGCTTGTCGGCGACAAGCATAAGACAAGCCGGCTGAAAGGTTGTTCTTTAACCTTTTGGACGGATTGGCTTATGACCTCGAGCCGATGGCGCCTGGAGCTAGACAGTTATCCAAGTCAAAGGAAAGTTTTCTTATCTTTAGAAATAATAATATCGATTCCCCAAATTAATAGAATATCACATGGCTTTTTTTTAGAAAAGTATATCAGCCCGCGATTCCGGCTTGTCCATCAGTCACATGTTACTTATAAACAGCCAGCTTAAATACACCCGCTGAAAAATTATCCACACGTCTCATAATTAATATGCTCTATTTTAACTTATCCACATGTGAATAACAATAAAACCAATTGAGATTTAATAATTTGCGGGAAATGACAAAGTGCGACAAAAAAAATCCCAATCCGTAAATGGACTGGGATTTGCAATATAAGAAATTTTTATATTTTGAACGTCGATAACTGTCTAGCTACAGCGCTGCGCTTCCGCTTTTCCTGCTATCTTGTTCTGGCTGGTGCGATGACAATATGACGATGCGGGTCATTGCCATCAGAATACGTATTGATTCGCTTATTATTTACGAGGGCGGTATGGATCACTTTGCGTTCATATGAAGGCATAGGTTCCAGTGCTATTTCTTTTCCCGTCTTCAAAGCTTTTTGAGCAAGCCTTTCAGCCAGTTGAATCAGGGTATCCTGGCGTCTTTTCCGGTAATCCTCTGCATCAAGCACTACATTTAAGTACTGCTCCGCATAGCGGTTAATGACCAGCTGTGTCAAATACTGGAGGGAATTGAGCGTTTGTCCCCTTTTTCCGATTAAAAGAGCAATCTTTTCACCGGATAGGATAAATTGAACATTTTTTCCGTCCCTTAATGTTTCAATTTCAATGGTCACGCCCATTTTCCCGCTGACGTCTTTGAGGAACTTTTCGGCTTCCTCAATCGGATCAGGTTTCTTCACAGCTTTCACCACGGCCGGCCGGGATCCGAAAATCCCGAAAATGCCTTTTTTACCCTCATCAACGATAGTAATCTCTAAGCGGTCTTCTGTTGTGTTTAATTGAGCTAAAGCTGACTCTACTGCTTCCTTGACGGTCTGTCCTGTAGCAGTTACTTGTTTCACTTTTTGGCTCCTCCTGCATTTCCGGCCGCTGCAGCTTTCAGGTCCGGACCTTTAATGAAATACGTTTGAACGATCATGAAGATATTCCCCACTACCCAGTATAAAGAAAGAGCTGCCGGGAAGTTAATGGCAAAAATAACGATCATAATCGGCATTAGGTAAAGCATCATTTTCATTTGTGCAGCCATTTGCCCCGTATGCTGAGTGCCGGCCATCATCATTTTCTGCTGAATGAACGTTGTCACACCTGCAATTAAAGGCAATAAGTAAATTGGATCCGGAGAACCAAGGTCAAACCAAAGGAAATTATGGTTTGCGATTTCGCGCGTACGTGTAATCGCATGATAGAAACCGATCAGGATCGGCATTTGAATCACCAGCGGAAAACATCCTGCAAGCGGATTAACGCCGTGCTTTTGGAATAAAGCCATTGTTTCCTGCTGCAGCTTTTGCTGGGTTTTCTGGTCTTTTGAGCTGTATTTTTCACGAAGCTTCTGCATTTCTGGCTGTATCGCCTGCATCGCTTTTGAACTTCTCGTTTGTTTAATCATTAATGGCAGGATGACCAGCCGGATAATGATCGTCACAATAATAATCGATAGTCCATAGCTGCCGCCTGCAAATTCCGCTACCTTAATAATAAACAGCGAAAGCGGGTAGACAATATACTCGTTCCAAAAGCCTTCACTTTCAGATGTAATCGGCTGGTTGATTTCTGTACAGCCCGATAAAAGGGCCATCACAAACACTAAACCGATTAATAGGAATATTCGTTTCTTCAACCGTTTTTTCCTCCTTAATTGCTCCTGATAATAGTATGGATATCATTTGCTTGTCCCCCTCAGAGGGCACACGCTCATATGTATCTTATTTTACCATCTTTTAAAATGAAGTGCTTCAAAATAAAGATAGATAAAGATTATTGATTTTTAGTATTTCCAAGTCCCGGTTTATTCAAAACCCGCGAAACCTTCAATACATGGATCAGACTCTTTTTAACTTCATGAAAATCCATTTCTGCCACCGGTTTCCTCGCAATGACGATCAGATCATACTGCGGCTTAATTTCCTCCTCCAGTTCTAAGAATGCCTGGCGGATATACCTTTTGATCTGGTTCCTCATAACGGCATTGCCGATTTTTTTACTGACAGAAAGGCCAATGCGGAAATGATTCTGCTCCTCTTTTCTCAAGATGTAAACGACAAATTGACGGTTGGCGAATGACTTTCCCTTTTTAAAGGCCTCTTGAAATTCTTTATTCTTTTTTACACGGAACTCTTTTTTCATGTCATCACCTTTTCAAAAAAGCGCAGAGCGCCTTGGACATTTATCTTTACATGGAAAAAAAGACCACTGACGTTTCAGTGGCCTAAGCAGATAATACTTTTCTTCCTTTGCGGCGGCGGCGAGCTAGAACGTTACGTCCGTTCGGAGAGCTCATGCGGCTGCGGAAACCATGAACCTTGCTTCTTTTACGCTTGTTTGGTTGATAAGTTCTTTTCATATATGACACCTCCCTGAGGAATTGCTGTTAAAGACAGTCTTTCTAATTATATAGATGTAACTAGAAAATTGTCAACTATGCATATAAGTCAATCTGCCTTCAATGGCAAAAAAATTAGTTTCGGCTCTTTCTTTCATAATTTGTTTTTTCTTATAAAGTTAGTTCGTTGATCTCCGCTGCGGGCACTTGCTTTCCGCGGGGAGGAACGGGAGCCTCCCGCAGGACATTGAATAAGCCTCCTTGAATCAACACCGCACGAAGAAAATGCGAATGCATTTTCGAGGATCAAGTGCCCTGCGCTCCAATCAACTCAGCAGTTAAAATTTATTATGAATAAACAACTTACGAAATAACATTTAAAAACGCTTTGCTGCTCTTTCTCTTTTTGCATATCTGAAAGAACCCACTCAGAAAGTTTACCTTCTTTTTGCCTGAATGTCATCCTAAAATTTCATTTTTCCACGTTTTTCTCATTAGTTCATTGTAAAAGCTGCTATTTGAGACTGCAAATTCTGACGGTCTCCAGATGACCTGGCCACGAAAAAATGGCATCTCTCCATCTGATATTCAGAATTGGATTTTCTAAAAAAACAGGGCTGTGGATAAAATTTCGACAGCATTTTCAATATCCACATCACATATTGACAAGTTTTTCACACAACCAGAGGCTGTGGACAATTTTTATGAACAGGGATGGCATGTTGTGGATAAAGGTTTAAAAAGCATTGCAGACAAAAGCATTATCTGTTATCATAATTGTGTTTTAACACTTAATAAATCATTGTGTATATCTTCATTATCCACAGATTGTGGATAACATGTGGACAGGTTATCCAAGGGGTTTGTAAAAGTTTGTCCACAGACAGTGGATACTGTCGAAATTCCACTTTACTTCCTTATTATATATTTTTCCACATAAACAGTTTCGTATATTTATAAACTTCAGGGTTATACAGCGTGTATAACCTATCGTTTTTGTGGCTCGAAACAAAGAAAAGCGGAAGGTGTCCTTCGAAAGACACCGGAGCTGGACAGTAATCTAAATTCCCAATTATAGATGGAAAAGGAGGGATATCATTGGAAAACATTGCGGATCTTTGGAATAATGCTCTGGCCAATATCGAGAAAAAAATCAGCAAGCCCAGTTTTGATACATGGCTGAAATCGACAAAAGCGCATTCTCTGCAGGGAGACACTTTAGTCGTTAAGGCCCCGAATGAGTTTGCCCGTGACTGGCTTGAAGAGCGCTATTCCCAGCTGATCTCCGGAATTCTTTATGACATAACCGGTGAAGAATTAGGAGTAAAATTCATCATTCCGCAAAATCAAAGTGAAGAAGAAGTCGATCTTCCTCTTCCTCCAAAAAAGAAAAAGCCGGAGGAAGAACAGCAGGAACTGCCATTAACGATGCTAAACCCGAAATATACATTCGACACGTTTGTCATCGGGTCCGGAAACCGCTTCGCCCATGCAGCTTCACTTGCTGTAGCCGAGGCTCCGGCTAAGGCATACAATCCTTTATTTATTTACGGGGGAGTTGGACTCGGAAAAACTCACCTTATGCATGCAATCGGCCATTATGTATTAGATCATAATCCATCAGCTAAAGTCGTATACTTATCTTCCGAGAAATTTACGAATGAATTCATTAACTCGATCCGAGATAACAAAGCGGGAGATTTCCGCGATAAATATCGAAATGTGGATGTTCTTCTTATCGATGATATTCAGTTTCTTGCTGGAAAAGAACAGACACAGGAAGAGTTTTTCCATACTTTTAATACCTTGCATGAAGAAAGCAAGCAGATCATCATCTCAAGCGACCGTCCTCCAAAGGAAATTCCTACGCTGGAAGACCGTCTTCGCTCCAGGTTTGAATGGGGGCTAATTACTGATATTACTCCTCCCGACCTTGAAACGCGTATTGCGATCCTGCGCAAAAAAGCGAAAGCAGAGGGACTTGATATTCCTAATGAGGTTATGCTGTATATTGCCAATCAGATTGACTCCAACATCCGTGAACTTGAGGGTGCTCTGATTCGTGTAGTAGCTTACTCCTCTTTAATAAATAAAGATATTAATGCAGATCTTGCAGCAGAAGCATTAAAGGATATTATTCCAAGCTCCAAACCGAAAGTTATTACCATCCATGAAATTCAAAGGGTGGTTGGGGAACACTTTAATGTAAAGCTTGAGGATTTCAAAGCGAAGAAACGAACAAAGTCTGTCGCATTCCCCCGCCAGATTGCCATGTATCTATCAAGGGAATTAACCGACTTTTCTCTTCCTAAAATAGGGGAGGAATTTGGCGGAAGGGACCATACGACCGTCATTCATGCCCATGAAAAAATTTCAAAGATGCTTCAGTCAGATTCACAATTTGAAAAGCAGCTGAAAGAAATCAATGAAATGCTAAAGGTATAATGTGTATAACTTGACCAAACTTACACACAGTCTGTCCACATGTGGATAGGCTGTGTTTCCTTTCAAAAAATGCAGTTATCCACATACTAACAGGACCTACTAGTACTTCTACTATTTTTTTATAAAAAATATATA
>ERZ1023203.68-NODE-68-length-23645-cov-5.730521_pt1 | contig 23645 bp, 19 predicted proteins | sample MGYA00380444_ERZ1023203 | MGnify/ENA primary metagenome ERZ1023203 (study PRJEB33173, sample SAMEA4830386) | metagenome | study: EMG produced TPA metagenomics assembly of the PRJEB25223 data set... | reverse complement strand
AAGCCGACAATTTTGTCGAGAAGCTCAGGCTTCGTCTGGAAGTAGCGGTCTTCTTTCGGAAGCATGACTGCGTATCCACCAGCCTGGCCGCGCGGCACAATTGTCACTTTATGAACCATTTCAGCTTCATCGAGCACTAAACCGATGACTGTATGACCCGCTTCGTGGAAAGCAACAATGTTTCTTTCCTTTTGGGAAATAACACGGCTTTTCTTAGCTGGTCCTGCAATAACGCGGTCTGTTGCTTCATCGATATCTTCCATATCGACTTTTTTCTTATTTCGGCGTGCTGCTACAAGCGCTGCTTCATTCAATAGATTTTCAAGGTCTGCACCTGAAAATCCAGGTGTACGCATCGCAATGCTCTTTAAGTTAACCGACTCATCTAAAGGCTTATTGCGGGCATGTACTTTAAGCACTGCTTCACGGCCTTTGACATCTGGGCGGTCAACCGTAATCTGTCTGTCAAAACGTCCCGGACGCAATAATGCCGGGTCAAGAATATCCGGACGGTTTGTGGCAGCAATGATGATAATTCCTTCATTTGCTCCAAATCCATCCATTTCAACTAATAGCTGGTTAAGGGTCTGCTCGCGTTCATCGTGTCCGCCGCCAAGGCCGGCACCACGCTGGCGTCCTACAGCATCAATTTCATCGATAAAAATAATACATGGCGCGTTCTTTTTCGCATTTTCGAATAAGTCACGGACACGGGAAGCACCCACACCTACGAACATTTCGACGAAATCAGAACCGCTTATAGAGAAGAACGGAACGCCTGCTTCACCGGCTGCTGCCCGTGCAAGCAAGGTTTTACCTGTTCCCGGAGGTCCTACAAGAAGAACCCCTTTAGGAATTCTTGCTCCCAATTCAGCAAACTTGCGCGGGTCTTTAAGGAACTCAACGACCTCTACAAGCTCCTGCTTTTCTTCATCGGCGCCTGCAACATCTTTAAAGCGCACTTTCTTTTTGCTTTCATCATATAGCTTGGCTTTGCTTTTGCCGAAGTTCATCACACGGCTTCCTCCGCCCTGCGCCTGATTCAGCAGGAAGAAGAATAGTATGAAGATGATGATGAAAGGAATGATTGACGTAAAGAATGTCACCCATCCGCTTGTTTCCTTAGCCGGCATGACTTCAACATCTGAAGACTGGGCTAATTGATCCACACGGTCAAGGATATTATCATTGTTCATGATATAAGTCAGGAAGTATTTTCCTTCTTCATATCCTTCTAGCTGACCCCTTACTTCAAATACACCTCTCTCAGGCTGAAGGGAAATGGACGTAATATCGCCGCTTTCCAAGTGATCAACAAATTTATTATAAGAGATGTGCTCCGTTGGTTCATTGTTGCCGTTAAAGAAGCTGACAACTCCAATAATGACTAAAAATATTAATAAATAAAAGATGGTATTCCGGAAGATCCGATTCATCCCTTACCTCCTCCCACGGTAAACAAACTATAGTGTATAGTATCATAGAAAATCGTGCCAATACAAGGAATTAGACTTCTTAAAACCGGGTGATTCATGTTGCAGTAAAGGGCTTTAATACAAGATCAATGCTTAGGATTTCCTTAATCTTTATTGCTGTATACTTCCGGCTTCAGGACCCCAATATATGGAAGATTACGGTATTTTTCCGCGTAATCCAGGCCGTAGCCGACTACGAATTCATCAGGAACAATAAATCCTACATAATCAGCTTTGATATCAGCCTTTCTTCCTGTTGGCTTGTCAAGCAGTGTTACAATCTTAATGCTTTTCGCTTTTCTGTAACGGAACAGCTCAACAAGGTAGCTGAGTGTCAAGCCGCTGTCAATGATATCCTCGATGATTAGAATATCTCTGCCTTCCACAGAAGTATCAAGGTCTTTCAGAATTTTCACTTCTCCTGAAGAAACCATTGCATTTCCATAGCTTGATACATCCATGAAGTCCATCTCAAGATATGTATCCACGCGCTTTAGAAGGTCGCTCATGAAAGGCATGGCTCCTTTTAAAACCCCAATGGCAAGCGGGAATCGGTCCTGGTATTCTTCAGTAAGTTCAGCAGCAAGGGATTTAATCTTATCCTGCAGCTCCTCTTCCGAAATCAGTACTTTTTCAATATCATTTTTCATCATTTATTGTGCCCCCTAGAAGATCATTGCTTTATGTATTTTAAAATAATATAACTGGTACAAGATTGCTGCTGCCTATCATCATGTGATTTCTTCAAACCAGGCACCCACAGGATCCTGCCTTGTGCATCTGTCACAATCGGCCAGGTTTTCCGATCATGCAGCGGTACTTTATGATCGATGAAAATGTCCTTAATCTTTCGGGACCCCTGCATTCCTTTTAGCGTCATGCGGTCTCCCTTTTCTCTTGTCCTGATAATGATTGGAAGAGAAGCATCCTCCCTGCCTAATACCAGGGTATCATTGTTTAGAATTCCTTCAGGACAGTCAGCATATTCAAGGATAATCGATCCGCCGTTTGGGAGTATAATGCTTGCAGGTTCGAAGACTTCATAACGATAGGATTGTACAGGTTCCTTCGGGAATAAGAAGTGGCATTGCCGGTAGGAGCGTACAATGTGTAAACCGCCTGGAAAATCTAAATTTCCCGATGGATGAGGACTTTTCATTAAGGAAAAAATGCTCTCTATATGAGATGCCGATAACGATGCCGGCCTTTCCTTATAAAGATAGTTTAATATTAGTTGAATCCCTCTCCTTTGTAAAGGCATTGGCATTGCCTCGAAAGCATCGATATCCATACTAATTTCCTCATTGGCATTCTTTTTCATTACTGTATTCATTTTATGGACAGTTAATTCCTGCAGATATGCTTCATCACTTTGCAAATCTTCACTGAATCTTTGAAAATGCTCATGCACCTGAGGATTTTCTTTTCTCAGGAATGGGAGCACTTCCTGCCTGAATCGGTTGCGGCTGTATACGCCTTTTTCATTGCTTGGATCCCGCCGGGGGTTCAGGCGTTCTTTCAGGCAGTAGCCTTCGATTTCTGCTCTATTCAAGCATAGGAAAGGTCGGATGATAAAATAATCGCCAAATGGGCGCATGAAGGGAATTCCTGCCCGTGCGCTGCCGGCGCTTCCCCTTGTAAGCCGCATTAATATGGTTTCAACCTGATCATCGCCATGATGTCCAAGCGCTATAAAGTCTGCCTCATACTTCGTGGCGGTTCTTTGATAGAAGCTGTAGCGGCAATCCCTTGCAGCTGTCTGGGAACTCTTCCCGGATTTCTCCATATATTCAGGTACATTCACTCTTTCCATTTCAAATGGAATGGCTTTCTCTTTGCAGTAACCCTTCACAAACAAGGCGTCCTGAAAGGATTCTTCGCCTCTGAACATATGATCAACATGTGCGGCGATTAGTTCGATTTGAAGCTGCTGTTTCCGGCTCCAAAAATAATGGAGCAGGGCGATTGAATCCGGACCTCCTGATACACCGACTACTATTTTCTTATTGTTTAAATCCAGTCCCTTTTTCTTAAGGAAAGCACTCACTTTCTCTTGGAGCATAGGCTTCTTCCTTATCCGTTTGAAATGTATTTATTGCTGACAATCAGAAAAAGATTATCCTCTAATTGAAGTTTCACTTTATCACTACCCCTGCAAAGGGCAGCATAATCCTTCATATAGAAAAGCATATCATTTTTAAAGGGTAAATATCAAAAGGGATTAAGCTTACTATACGGATCAGGGAGAAGAAAGTTTCATTTTTCACTAATTTAAAGCAGCTGCCCATAAATATAGAAGAAATAAAGAAGCGTCACGATAAGGGTAATCAGCAGGGTTTCAAAGATACTCCCTTTCTGCTTTTTTTGCCTGTACATTTGCCTGCTGGCAGGCAGAGGACCAGCTGATTGTCCGGCATTCCTGTTTCCCGTGCTCCTTTGCGGCGGGTTGGAACGGGTGAGCTGGAGCATATCATTTCTCATTTCACCTGCCGAGCTATAGTTTCCTTGCAGGGCATTTAGAATAACATCTTCGTATTTCAGCAGTTCTTTCTTTTGGCGGACCATCATTTTGAGCTGTTTGAGGTCACCTGTTGTCTTAGCAAATCTTTTCGGGTATGCTGTATTGATTAAAATCATGGCTGCAGCAAAAAGATCGTAGGCAGGGTCAGCCTTTCTGGTCCCCAATCCCCAATAGCCGCGATCATAAAACTCGGTAAATTCTTTTATCGCCCTGCCTTGAATAGTGGTTCCACCCACATCAATCGTACGTATTTTTGAGGGTGGGCCTGTTACGATCAAATTATCCGGCTTTAAATCACCGAAAACCCAGCCCGTTTTATGCAAGGAATCAAGATCATTCAGCATCTGTACGATTAAGACACCGGTCCAGGAGGATCCTTTTTGCTGGATAAAGGTCAGCAAATCAGGGCCCTGTATATATTCCATTGCATAGAACGAAACCTTTCCACTCCTTCTTTCCCAATCATCCACATCAAGCAAAGAAGGCCCGAGGGCAGAGCCTTGGACCTTTGCAAAGGATTTAAGGACGTTCACTTCAGACGTGATGGACATCCCGTTATCACTCATTTTCAAAGCAACCTGCTGATTTTGGTTTTTGGCGAGATACACAATCCCATTAGCACCATACCCCAATTCCTTAATAATGGTATATCGGTTTCGGTGCCACTTTCCTTCAATTACAGTACCAGGGTTTACTTTACACTGACTCTTCAAAGAATGATTCATCATCACGGGAAAGCAGACTCCTTAATGAACGTTTTTTCTTAAAATGGTTTAGTGCCTCATGAATGGCCGGACCTGTAGGCGTAATCCCGCCTGTTGTCAATTTCGAGAAAATACTGGTCAGAGATTCAAGATTCGGTGTCCAATCCAGCAGTTTTTCGACATCTTTCTTTTTCCCGGGAAATACGAATACGGAAAAACGGTTATCACCAGATCGGGCATTAAGACTTAGGGAGAGATCCAGCAAGGCTTCTTTTACGGTAGGAAGCTTATGCTTCATGCTTGCACTGGTATCCACGAGAATCAGCACTTCAAGTTCAACCGTTTCACCGAGTTCATCCACGACCTCCATCACTTCCCCCCGCTGATCAGGCGGAAGGTCTTCCATTGTTTTTGAGCCGCCCAGGATCTGCTGGAGCTCTTTATTCACAACTCCCTGAAGTGTCTGGGTCATGGCTTTTCTCGTCACCATCTGTACCGTCTGGGACAGCTGCTGAGAGTAGACAACCTGACTGACTCCGCCTCCTGACATTGCGATTCCTTCAATTTCATTCATTCCCTGTTCATCAATGACATCCTGCTCCATGACTCCGATTACATTCACAGTTATACCCTGCTCCTTGGCCAGTGCCGCCATGGCAACAGGATCTTCACCCTGATTTGAACAGCCATCCGTTATCAGTAAAATTTGTTTCAGTGTTCCTGTTTTCATTTGAAACTCCCCTCCACATTCTGAGTTGTTAGCATTTTCGACTGAAAGGAGGGGAAATATACCTAAGAAATGCGGAAGCACCTTGTTCACCCCAGACAAGCACAAGACTAGCCTCACGGGAAGGCGTACTTTGCCTTTCTGGGAAGCTTGGCTTGTGACCTCGAGGGGGTAGGTGCTGGAGCTGGACAATTACCTAACTTCAGAGACCTATTGAGTTATTTAACTATGAGCAAATTAATCAGTTGGCCTTTTGGCGGATGGCATGTACGGGGATGCTGGTCCATTTAGGAGTATTGTGTTTGACCTTTGACACCACCACCGTCATATCATCTTCAATATTTCCGGATCGTGACCTGATCACCTCTTCCATAATTAAATCGGCCACTTCTTGAGGATCGTCCGTCTTTAACTCGGATACCTTGCGCTTCATCCACAAATCAAAATTCTCAACATGTTTTGGCCCTTCAAAAACGCCATCACTCATCATAATCAGCAAATCTCCCGCTTTAAGCTGCTCACTGACAACATCTACATCAAATTCCTGGATAATGCCCATAGGGAGATTGCTGGCCTGAATTTTCATCACTTTATGGCCTCTCTTTACAAAGCTTGGAGTTGATCCAATTTTCAAAAATTTCGCGTCGGCATTCTGCAGATCAATCATGGCTAAATCCAAGGTGGAGAATATTTCGTCTGTGGTCCTTAATGAAAGAACGGAATTGACTGATTTAATGGCAACCTGCTCTTCAATGCCCGATTGAAGAATTTTTTGCAGTAGCTGAAGTGTTTCCTGGCTTTCCGCGTGAGCCCTTTCCCCATTGCCCATTCCATCACTGATGGCAATCGCATACTTTCCGCAGCCCAGCTCGATAGTGGAATAGCTGTCGCCTGATACTAAACCGCCGTCCTTCGCAGCATGTGCAACGCCTGTTTCCACCACGAATGCCTTGGCTGACCGGAATGTGACATGGCAGTATCCATTCGGGAACGCGGCGCATTCCTCTGAATTTACTAATATTGTTTCTCCCAAAATATCAGATAGCATCGGTGCAATTAGCTTTTCGCATTCTCCATGCCCCTGGCAATATGGGATGGTCATATCAATGTCGACATTTCCCTGCTCCAGGCTGTAGATTTCCACCTGCTCGATATGAATGCCAAACTCTTGAAGCGCTTCAAGTATCTGTTCTTCCTGTTTATGATGATTTTCCCGCTCCCGCTGGATTTCTTTAGCGAAATCACCCATCACCTCCGAAACACCCATCAGCTGATCAGCTACCAGCCTTCTGCTTTCCTGAACCTGCTTCTTGAGCTTTTGGTTCGCCTTAAAATATGTAAGCTCCTGCTGTACAGCTTCAGTCACTTTTTTCGATCTTGTGCAGTACTTTTCCCAATCTCTCGCAAGCTTTGGAGAAAGGGAACCTTCATTGTTATCCACATCATGCATAATATCCATCATATAGTCATAGGTTGTATTAAAGTTCTTTGACCAGCAATGATCTTTCTTAAAGCAGGTCTGGCATGTTTTTTCAGTTACATTGCTTAAGAAATAATCCACTTCCCTGTCACCGTCTTCTTCCCATTCAGAAGGCTCATCATGAGAGGAGAAGCTTTTAGAAAGGGCCTGGAAGACGCTTGAGAACTGGGCAACACGCTGTGCTGTCACATCGCGCATTTTTCTCATATATTGCTGCTGCTCAGCGGCATATTCAGGTGTTCCCGGGACTTGCTTGGCCAATTTCATCGTTAAAGCCTGCGGAGTTAATAAAAATAAGAGAATCGCTGCGCCTGTTTCGGACAGAGTTTTCATGAGGTTTCCGCTTCCTTCTCCATACATGCCCATCAGGAGTGTCGCAATCAGAAGGCCGAATGCCACACCGAACTTCCTGCCTTCTTTTAAAAGACCGCCTAATAGACCCGCGAAGGCTAGCAGACTCATATGATAAAAGCTCGATATATTCGCAAGGGAGAAGATCAGGCCGGTTACCACCCCTACTGTAGAACCGACTGTTGCTCCTGCCACAAAGGCAAAGAGAAGGACAAGATAGCGTGACATAATATGCTCGACTGAAAGATCATAGACAGTCCAGCCTATTGTTCCCGTCATAACAGAAGCCAGCATAATGATCAGACAGACGATTTCTTCGGTTTTCAGTGATTGTCTGCGTTTATTAATCGAAAGCAGCGGCAGCCCCTGCAGAAAAATTAGCGTTAGAATGAAGCCAAGACCTGACTCAACACCGGTCATCATTCCATCATATAAAGTCAGCTGGCCCTTCATAATGAATGCCTCCAGGAGCTTGCCTCCTAAAAGAGTGAAGAATACAAAAAAAGGCAGGGCCCTGATTTCATTATGCAGCCATTTTTTCGAGACCCGGAAGGCAAATAAAAAGATGAAAGTTATTCCAAAAGCGGATACAGCATTGGAGATGGACAATGTGGCAGCACCGGCCATTAATCCCACTAGTGCCAGGGGCGCCTTATCCCTACGTATGAAATAAACTGCGGCAAAAAACGGAAGGCTAAATGGGGTAAGCTTCGCCAATATCAAGGCTCTTCCAAGCAAAAAGCCAATGATCAGCAGAACATAGCCTTTTTTCAGAAAGAAATTCTCCAACCCTGAGTGGAGTTTTTTTAAGCCTTTGGCAAAATCCAGTTTCGGTTTGTTGAAGGGCACTTCCCCGATCGGCTCCATTACATTCCTTTCTACCTTTTCCATTAAACTACACTCCCCATATTTTTATCGTTGCTGACAATTATAAAATCCAGCGCTCCAGAAGTTTGTCAAAATAGCAGACAAGCCCAGGCTTTTCGTTCGACGGTTTTCCACTATATATGGGGATAGGTAACAAGATTTAAAATTGGACCTGCTGAAGTTGGACTGGATTCTTACAAAAAAAGTAAACAAACCCTTGGAATGATAGCTATCATCGGAAAGAGAAGCATGGAAGAAATTGACGAAGAGGCAAGGGAGATTTACGACATATTTCTTTAAATATCTTATTGACTTCCTTTTTAAAAATTTGTATTATAAATCTTGTGCTTCAGAGCGCAGCTATAAATCTATTAAAACATGGCGGTGTAGCTCAGCTGGCTAGAGCGTACGGTTCATACCCGTGAGGTCGGGGGTTCGATCCCCTCCGCCGCTATCATGAAATGCGGAAGCGCGTTGCCCAGGGGCGACAAGCATAAGACAAAATGGCAGAAAGGTTGCATTTTACCTTTTTAACAGATTGGCTTATGACCTCGAGCCCCTACGCGCTGAAGCTGGACTATTGAAATGCGGAAGCGCCTCGGTCACCCCGACAAGCACAAGACGATCCGCACAGAAAGGTGTTCTTTACCTTTTTGGGAGGAGCGGCTTGTGACCTCGAGGGGGTAGGCGCTGAAGCTGGACAACTTAGAATGTTATCTTCCACGGCCCGTTGGTCAAGCGGTTAAGACACCGCCCTTTCACGGCGGTAACACGGGTTCGAATCCCGTACGGGTCATTTCAAAAGAGCGTCAGCCTTAGGCTGGCGTTTTTTTGATGGATTTTGAGGATTTTTTCTTCTTTCAGAACATAATTTTAGATTTTACCAAGCAATTGATTAAACTGTTTAATTCCCTTCCAGTTTATCGGTCGCTTTTTCAGGTTTATCGGCCAGATTTTCAATATATTGGCTACTTTTACCATATATCGGTCACTTCGCACTGTATCAAGGTTTCACTATTAATAAGCTGCCTGCAGAATTTACAGCGTTATACAACACAAAAAAACAAGCCCCATCGGACTTGTTTTCCATCCTGCTATATAGATAGATCGATCAGCAGCAAGTTATCCCCGTTTAGCGCCTCTTCCTCCTCGTTTGGATTCAGTATGGCGCTTTAGCGACGACAGACGATCTTCGCTGTCCTTTAGGAAACGAGCCATTTTGGCTTCAAAGTTTTCTTTAGGGCGATGGTCGTTTGATCTGTTATGGCGAGGTCGGCCAGAGTTTGTATTAGGTCTGAATTCTTTTCTGTCGCCTCTTTCAGGTCTTTCAGAACGCTCAGGCCGGTCTTTTGCCTTTTTGATGGATAATCCAATCTTGCCGTCCTTTTCGACATTAATGACTTTCACTTCAACCATGTCACCCACTTTGAGGTGCTCATTAATATCTTTTACATACTTGTCAGCGACTTCACTTATGTGTACCAGACCCGTTGAGCCTTCCGGCAGCTCCACAAATGCTCCGAATTTTGTAATGCCTGTGACCTTTCCTTTTAACTTGCTGCCTACTTCGATTGACATTAAAAAAATTGCCTCCTTGAAATATTTAAATCAAACTTATTATATATTATACAGAAACCAAAAAAAGAGTGTCAATAAAGCGTCAGTCAGCCTTTTTTTCCTTTTTCTTTTCTTTTTCCGTCTCTTCTTCAGGGAGGTTAAAAATGATTTCGTTATTGTCAGATAGGAAGTAATCTTTGCGGGCAAGCTTCGCGATATACTCATCATCATTCAGCTTAACAATTTCTTCTTCGAGCATAACTTCCTTCTTCTCCAGGTCAGAAAGCTCCTGGTCCAGCCTGGTTTTCACTTCTACTTTTTCTTCCAGAGCAGCAGACTGCGAAACGAGTGTAGAGATCATAAAAAATGAAACGACGGCTGCCAGTGTGAAAAATGCCGCTAATCTGCGAAATAATAGCTTTTTCTTACGGCCCGCACTGATCTCTGCTGCTTCCTGCTGTTTGACATAGCTGGTTTCCATTTTGGCTACATTTTTCTTCTTGGTGACACTCATTTCCGCACTCCCTCCTTACTCTTTAGGTTTCTTCCACTTTGCAATCCATTTTAAAACATAATTCTTTATCAGCTGTAAATATCCTGCCAATTTATTATATAACTTCTCGACTGTTTTTTTAATCTTTTTCGGCAATAATTTCCACAAAAGTGACAAAATCCATTTGACAGGCAGAAAAATCATTTTTAAGATGAACCAAAAGACTCGAAGTATGACTTTTAAAAGGGAATAAAGTCCTTTTCCAAGCATAACGGCTATCGCAATTAACGCCATAATAAGACCCTGGATGGGCTTATAGATGAGCAAAGTAATGGTCTTCACGAAAAAGCGGTATATGGAGATCGCCATCCGGATGGATATCTCCAATACCCGCAGATACATTTTTTTAAATAGGCTTTGATAAGCGGCAAAACCGCACAGCAAAGCAATGAAAATATAAAACCTTAACTCGCCTTTATTCACCAGAAATAAAATATAGAAGATTGCCAGTCCCTGGACAAGCCAAAAAAGAATGTCATTAATAAATACAAGCCAGCTTTTCCGCTTGGTTCTTTGCAGGAAACGATTATACGTATCAAGGGCAGCCCCAAATACACTTCCCATGCCGACCATCGCCAGCATGGTCACAAATTGAGTGGTCAGCGTCATCGGAACAACTTGCTAAAGAATCCTTTAGCTTTATCTCCATTCTGATCGTCAATATAAACGAGGTCAAATACCTTCCCCTTGATGGAAACAATTCCCTTGTCCACATCCAGATTCTTCATCTGCAGGTTCTGCCCTCTAATCGCAAGAAATCCCATCACTGTCTCCAGCAAAAACTCTTCATTATCAAAGCTTTCGACCTGTTTAACGCCTGTAATATCGAGCAGTCTTCTGCCTCTCATAACGACATCATGTTCCTGAGTATTGGTTTTGTTTGAATTTGACTCATAATATTGACTCATTATTTATCCCCCGCAATCTGCATAGTACAACCTTTTTGTACATGTTTATGAAAAGCGGGATTAAAATAGAACAAGCCAATAGGAAAAGCGGAGGTCCTGCTGAATTTGGAACTATGAAACCGGACGAAATTCCGTTAAATTAAGATTTAACGGCCAATATGAAGATTCTATCGGCCTAAAACGGTAATTTAACGGCCAACTTTGCTCTTTTATCGGCCAATCTCCATAAGCACAGGCCTTATGCCTCCGATTCTACTTTCTCTTCCTTAACAATCGAGTACATTTCCGCTGCTTCCTCCTTGCGGGTCGTTTCCTGCAGGCGCTCTACTTTGACCGTTACCAGCTTCTGCCCGAAGCGGATTTGAAGTTCATCTCCCACTTTAACGGTTGAGCTTGCTTTGGCCTGCTGTCCATTTATTGAGATCCTTCCCTGATCAGAGACTTCTTTTGCCAGTGTTCTTCTCTTTATAAGCCTGGATACTTTTAAAAATTTATCTAATCTCATCTTTTTCCCACTCCCTCTATTAATAACCTTTGGCTTTTGCCTCATTCCAGAATTCATCGAGCTGTTCAAGCGTAAAGTCTTCAAATTTTCTGCCGCTCATTATTACCCGTCCTTCCACATATGTAAAACGTCGGATGAATTTTTCATTGGTTTTTCTCGCAGCTTCTTCGGCATCAATTTTATAGAAACGTGAAATATTCACAAGCGCAAACAGGATATCGCCAAATTCCGACTCCATTTCAGAGCTGAATTTTACCGCTTCCTTCTCGAATTCGGCAATCTCTTCTTTTACCTTCTCCCAGGCAGGCTCGACTTCCTTCCAGTCAAAGCCGACTTTTGCTGCTTTTTTCTGAATTTCAGCCGCTCTCATTAAGTTCGGGAATGATTTCGGGATAGAATCCATCATGGATTCCTGCTTTTCACCCTTTTCTTCCTGCTTAATGCTCTGCCAATTCTTCAGCACATCCTCTTCATCTTCAGCCTCGACATCACCAAAGACATGAGGGTGGCGGCGGACCATTTTTTCAGAAAGGCCCTCAATTACATCATCGATGGTAAAATAGCCCTCATCCTCGCCAATCTGTGCATGAAGCATCACCTGGAGAAGGACATCTCCCAATTCTTCTGTCATATGCCCGCTATCTTCATTATCAATTGCTTCAATCAGCTCATAGGCTTCTTCAATTAAATATTTCTTCAATGATTCATGAGTTTGCTTCTTATCCCATGGGCATCCGTTTGGCCCCCGCAGTTCTGCAATAATGCTCCGCAGTTTTGAAAAATCTTTATAGAGAACTGCATCATCTTTCACAGGAGGCACATATACAGAAGTTAAGTTATTCAGCTCCATATTATGATCCAGTTCATGCAGCTGCACTTGTTTAATAACCTCATCCTTGCTGCCGGCTGCTGTTACAATATAAACCTCGTAATCGTAAGGCAGTTTTTCCATCAGTGTCAGCTTGACGTCGCTCGCAGCAAACTGATCATAAACCTGTCCAATGATGACGTGGTGGGTCACCTGGATCTCATCTCTGTTTAAATCGGTTCCATCCAGAAGCTGAAATCCTTCGATCGGATCAATTTTCAAAGCCTGAAATAAAGGATCAAGGAAGCTTTGTCCTCCTTCAATCATAATCTCAATGCCTTTTTGCGGGGCACGCTCTATGAGAAGCTGCACCGTACGTTCCGCAACAAGCGGATGGCCTGGAACTCCATAAGTAACCTCTTTGGCAATGGCTTCTTCCAAGAGAAACTCACAAATTTCCTCATACACTTCTTCAAATTGCTCATGCTTTTCGTAGATATGATCAAAAGACTGATAAGTCAGCCCTTCTTGTTCGAGATCGCGCAGAACCGGATGCTCCTTTGTCCGCAGGTATAAGACCTTTGCCTGTTTAATTTTTCGATATACACCAAAAGGAAGCTGATCCAAGTCTCCTGCTCCAAGCCCGAGAATGGTTATTTTTTTCATAAAGTGATTCATCTCCTAGTCTTTTTGGGAAGCAAGAACATGAGTTTGCTTCCAAGCGGAAGCAGAGCAAGCTCTTCCTCTTTAAAAGTATTGCCTTTAAACACGATATACAAATACGTAAAGCCTCCCAGCGCTACGCCGCTTAATGCCTGGAATCCGGCAAACATTCTGCCCGGTTCAGATATTGGCAGCATGGCTGTGGCCTGAAGGTACAGCTGCAAAACAATCGACATCATTAAAACAGCAAAACCGGCCACCACTAAAAAGCGAAGAGAAAGCAATGATATTTTCAAATATACCCGCAGCTTTACGATAAGAAGAATTAAGACGGCAGCAAGTGCCAGGCATGATGCGGCCGCTGCGCCAGCTGTGCCGTAATTAGGCACCAATAGGATGTTCAGGCTAAGTTTTGCCGCAAATCCCATCAGAATGGCCGCTGCCGGAAAAAAGATAAATCCCAGTCCTTGCAGGATTCCTGTGATTGTGATGATCAGGCTGCTCAGCAATATCAGCAGACTAAGAATCGCCAGGACATCTGATCCTGATGGGTTTTCGAACAGCATAATATTTGCAGGCCTTATGATATTCCAGAGGCCCACCGTTGCTGCAGCCCCAACGAGAATGCCGATTTGAAGGGCAAGTCTGATTTTATTATGAAGGAATGCAGGCTGATTTCTCATTTTTTCTTTGGAAATGAGCGGCACCAGCGACAGGGACATGGATGTTGCCACAACAATGCCCAGCTGAACAATCGGCTGACCGCGGTCATACACACCTTTCAGCGCTTTCGCTTCCTCCCCTTCAATTCCGGATGTTAATAAAAGCGAGTATAAATTGAACGAATCTGCCAGCTGAATAAAAATAAGCACGAGGCTGCTGATGCAGATGGCAAATCCCTGTATGATAATTGTTTTGGCCAGCTTGCCGCTTTTTTTTAAATCGATGGCAATGGCGGACGGCAGGTTTTTTCTTTCTTTTATATAAAAGAAGGTGATTAAAATCAGGATGGCAATAAGTCCGCCGGTTATGGCCCCAAAAAGGGCCCCGCCCCCCACCATGTATAAAGAATTTCCACCCTTAACAAGCAAATATGCGGCCATCAGGATGGTAATGACTCTGACAAGCTGTTCACCCACCTGGGAAACTGCGGTCGGAACCATGTCTCCTTTGCCTTGAAAATAGCCCCGGAAAAGGGACAGAATAGGAAAAAGAAGAAACATGGCCGCCACCACTCTGAGTAAAATCGCCAGCTGCGGATCGCCCATCCTGACAGCAAGCCAGTCCGAACCCCAATACAGAATGGAGAACCCGATAAAACCTATTATGGACAGTACAAAAGCAGAAACGGCAAATAAGTTCTGAATATCCTTCTCTTTCTTTAGAGCGGCATGCTCGGCATAAAGCTTTGAAATAATGACAGGAAATCCATATGTAGATAACACGATAATAATTCCATAGAACGGATAGACCTGCTGATATATATAAAAACCTACATCCCCGACAATATTTTGAAAGGGGACCCGGTAAACAGCACTTAAAATTTTGGTAATCAGGGCAGCGATCGTCAGAATAAACGCACCTCTAAACAAATCGCCAGATGTCTGAACGGGCTTCAATTGCCCATCTCCTTCCAATTGAATTCGAAAGTATTATAGCATATTGAAGCTTTATGCGCGGGAACGCTTGGGTTGGATGCGGATAATTTTGATTGTGCACGGATTTAACGGGATTGCGCACGTTGTTTTTTGGGTACACGCGGCTTTCGTGTTTTTACGCGGGAATATCCTTCGATTGTGTACGCTCATTAACCATTTGCGCTGGAAATCTTTGTTTTCGCACGTTATATTTTCTTTTACGAGCGGGTCGGGGTTTTGCGCGCGGATATCCTTGGGTTGAGTGCTCACTAACCTTGCGCGCGTTAAATTTTTGTTTACGCGCCAGTCCGGGACTTTTGTGCGCGAATTTCCTTCAATTGCGGGCGCTCTCTTACTTTGTGCACGGAATTCCTTTGTTTACGCGCGCTCCTTTTACGATTACGCGCTGATTCGAGACTTTGACGCGCACTTCAACCCAGTTTACGCGCGGCACCTCCTACCCCAAAGAAAAAAGGCAGCATTCCGCTACCCCTTTCATTAAGTATCCATTTTTATGATTCCATTTGTCTGGCCAGGAAGCCTGCTGCAGTTTCAACTGCCTTTTGTTCTACGTCGCCAAGTGAATCTTCTTTTGCAAAAATGATAACTGCTCCAATTGGGTCGCCGTTTGCAATGATTGGGCCAATTGTATAAGCGGAGGAAGATTCTGTGTTCCCGTCAACAAGCGAGATGTCGCCTGACTGGTTAACCAGGACTGAACTGCGCTCTTCCATTGTTTTTTCAACAAGATCGCTTATGTTTTTGTTTAAGTAATCCTTTTTAGAACCTCCTGCAACAGCAATGTAAGTATCTCTGTCACAGATTAACACTGGATTTCCCAGGCTGTCATATAATGCTTCTGCATATTCTTTTGCAAAATCGCTCAGTTCACTGATTGGTGAATATTTCTTTAAGATGACTTCTCCATCACGATCTACGAAAATCTCCAGCGGGTCCCCCTCACGAATACGCAGTGTTCTGCGGATTTCTTTAGGAATGACTACACGACCCAAATCATCGATTCGACGAACTATACCTGTTGCTTTCATCCAACGTTGCCTCACTTTCATCTGATGATTTAATAGAAAAGCGGAAGCGCCTTGCTCAGCCCTGGCAAGCATAAGACCAATCACACAGGAAGATCCCGATTTCTGGAGTGATTTGTCTTATGGCTCGAAGGGCTAAGCGCTGGAGCTAGACAACTCTTTCTCCAGCACAGCACTTACTCTTTCCTCTTTTGGCTATGATCCATAATTGGGAGAAAATGAATGCATCGCCATGTTTGAACTTAGTATCTTTCATATGGAAAGTTATATACGTGCACAAAAACTTTTTCTCATAGATGTTATTCATTCCAAAAACGGATAAACATTCCAAATGATCCTTCAACTTAAAATTACCCTCGTCAGAAAGAGATAAACATTTCTATTGTTTCATTTTATTGACAGTGGTGTTTCCATAAATTTACGCAGTTGGATGTTCCTGCTCCTTTTTCGCTTCCTGCATTCCTTTGATCACTTCGTATGCAATGTTGAGCCATTCATTTGTTTTGACGCCTTTAATATGGAGGACAGCTTTCAGTTTCTTTCCTTCCATGCCCAGGCCGATCATTCTGCCGTATTTGCTTGTGATCTGGAAAATCTTCTGGCCATCTATATGCTCGCTGGCCTTTTCTGATAAAAGAATCAGTACTTCCTGTTTGGATTGTTTAACTGTCTCGACTCCGGCAAATTCACCGTAGGCCTTCATTTCGGCAATCTGGAATAAATAACCCACCTCATCCGGATACTCGCCAAAACGGTCGATCATCTCATCCTGGAGCTCTTCCACATCTTCAAGCGAAGAAATGCCGCGGAAGCGCTTATACATTTCTATTTTCTGATGGCCATCAGACAGGTAGAAATCAGGAATATAAGCATCAACATCCAGGTCAATCTCAATTTTAGCCTGTTTTGCCTCGACGCCATCGAGCTTATCTTTCCGTTCTTCAATCGCTTCTTTAAGCATTTGCGAATACAGATCAAAACCGACAGAGTCGATGAATCCATGCTGTTCGGCTCCAAGCAGATTGCCGGCGCCTCTGATTGATAAATCCCGCATGGCAATTTTGAAACCTGAACCGAGCTCTGTAAATTCCTTTATGGCCTGAAGCCGCTTTTCAGCTACTTCTGTTAATACTTTATCTTTTCGATATGTGAAATACGCGTAGGCAACCCGGTTGGAACGGCCAACCCGGCCCCTAAGCTGATAAAGCTGGGACAGACCCATTTTGTCTGCATCATGGACAATCAGCGTGTTGACATTTGGAATATCTACGCCTGTTTCAATGATCGTTGTGCTGACGAGAACATCGGACTCGCCTTCCAGGAAGCTTAACATAACAGATTCTAACTCATTTTCCGTCATTTTCCCATGGGCATATGTTACCCTTGCATCTGGAACCAGCATGGATATTTCCTCGGCTTTTCGTTCTATATCCTCCACCCTGTTATATAGAAAATAGACCTGTCCATCCCTCGCCAGTTCCCTTTCAATTGCTTCACGAACCAATGCACCATTATACTCCATCACATACGTCTGGACCGGGAATCGGTTCTCAGGCGGTGTTTCTATGACCGATAGGTCCCTGACGCCAAGCATTGACATATGAAGGGTTCTAGGGATTGGCGTTGCTGTCAGTGTAAGGACATCCACATTGGTCTTAAGCTGCTTGATCTTTTCTTTATGTGTCACACCAAAGCGCTGCTCCTCATCAATAATGAGCAGGCCTAAATCTCTATACTGAATATCCTTTGATAAAATCCGGTGTGTGCCGACAACTACGTCAATAGTCCCTGCCTTTAAGCCTTTAAGGGTTTCGGTCTGCTGCTTTTTTGTTCTAAATCGGCTTAAAAGCCCAATTTCAATCGGGTAATCCTGGAATCGTTCTCTCATTGTTTCATAGTGCTGCTGAGCCAAAATGGTCGTCGGAACGAGGATGGCAACCTGTTTTCCATCCGCAATCGCCTTAAAGGCAGCACGGATAGCCACTTCTGTTTTCCCATAGCCCACATCTCCGCATAATAAGCGGTCCATCGGGCGCTCCCTCTCCATATCTATTTTAATTTCATGGATGGAGCGGATCTGGTCCTCTGTTTCCTGGTAAGGGAAGGCCGCTTCAAACTCCCTTTGCATATCCCCATCCGGACTGAAGGCATAGCCTTTTGATGCCTCACGCTCTGCATATAGCTTGATCAGATCATCCGCAATATCCTGAACAGAGGATTGAACCTTCTTCTTAACCCGCTTCCAATCGTTTCCGCCCAGCTTATAAATTTTTGGCTCTTTTGCTTCGGAGCCGACATACTTCTGGACAAGATCAATCTGTTCCACTGGCACATACAGTTTGTCGCTGCCCTGGTAGCGGATATGCAGATAATCTTTGTGGACCCCGTTAATCTCCAGAGTTTCAATCCCCAAATATTTTCCGATCCCGTGATTAACATGAACGACATAATCTCCAACCTTCAGTTCGGAATAGCTTTTAATTCTTTCTGCATTCGAAAGCTTTTGCCTGCGTGCTTTCTTTTTCGTGCGTTTGTTAAAAAGCTCTTCTTCGGTAATAACAGCCAGCTTTTGGCTTGGAAGCTCAAAGCCGGTCTGCAGACTGCCCTCTGTAATTTGGATTTTCCCTGTTAAAATCGGGTCATCCTCACTCACAAATGCCGCTTCTATCTCATAATCCTCAAGCACTCTTTGCAGCTTTTTGATCCTCTCTTGGTCTGGACCCAGGAATACGACCGAATATCTGCCCTTTTTCCATCTGTCCAGCTCGCTTTTCAGCACATGCATCTGTCCATGGAAATTCTGCATCTGTTTGCAGGTGACGTTAATGATGTTTTGCGGATTTGTATTCGGTACATGTCTCAGGAACAGTGACATATACGTAATCGGATGCTTTGAACGGTGCAGAAACTCTTTTAGGGTGTGGGAAACCTTCACATCATGAATAATCTGGCCTTCACCTAAAAGACTTGTATACCATTCGGCCTCTTCCTTATCAAGGGAGTCGTTCATTTCCTGCACACGGCTGATTTCGTCAATGAAAATTAAGCCATTGACGGGGAGATAGTCTACTAAACTACTTCCTTCCTCAAAGGCAAACGATAGGTATTTGAAAAGCTGTTCAGGCTTGTTCCCCATTCGCAGCTGTTCTAATTCATAGCCAACATTTTGGGCCAGCTGTGTTTTCGCTTTATCGTCTTTCAGTTTTTTCAGGCTTGATCCCAAACCCTTTTCCAGTTTTTCAATTATTGTCTGGAAGTGCTCTGAATCAAGAGGGATTTCGGTTGCAGGCCCAATCGAAATCTCGTTTAATTTTTCTTTTGACCTTTGGTCCTCCAAAGAAAAAGTCCGGATTGAATCAACTTCTGTATCAAATAACTCAATCCTGACTGGATCAGCCTCAGTCAGTGGATAGATATCAATAATTCCGCCCCTGACACTGAATTCTCCCGGGGAAGAAACCATTTCCGAACGGACATATCCCATCTGGACAAATCTTTTTAATTGATCATCAGTCAATTCATCGCCAATTTTTAAAGACAGCTGGTATTTCTGCCAGTGGCCTGGAGGCGGGAGAGTCTTTCTTAACCCGGCCATCGGGACGATCATGATTCCTGTCTTATGTTTGCTCCAATAATTTAAAGCCTCAATCCGCTGGGCCTTTAATTCCGGGCTGGCAATCCCCATTTCCGCTGCAATCAACTCATTTGCAGGATACAAAAACACTTCCGATTCTCCTGCAAGATTGACGATATCATCATATAGCTTCTGTGCCTGCAGAAGGTTGTGTGTTACAACCAGCATCGGCCTTCCCGAATGCTCATATATCGAAGACAAAAACAAGGTGCGTGCCGATCCTGATAATCCGGCAAGCATCTGCTCCCTTAGTCCTTCCTCTATGCCAGACAAGATGGAACTTACATCATCCTGCCGGCTAATAATCTCTTTAAGACCTAACATGAAAGCCCCTCCTATAACGAAAAGCGCAAGCGCCTCGATCACCCCCGACAAGCATAAGACGAGCCTCTCAGAAAGGCGTTCTTTGCCTTTTTGGAGGATTGGCTTATGACCTCGAGGGGGTAGGCGCTGGAGCTAGACAGTTCTCAACGTTCAAAGTTTCCCTTTATCTTTTAATAGCGCAAGCGCCTCGACTCCTCAATGGTACTGGCGCTGGAGCTAAATAGGTTCAAAGTTACAAGGATTTTTATCTTAAAAAGCGCACAGGGCGCTCTGGCAGTTCAACCGCCAAAAAGCAGATGCCATTCCAGGCCCATCGAGCCAGATAACTGACAGTCTGCAAAATCATTTTAACTATTATTAATCTTACTAAATAAATTATGGATGCAACAAGAATCTATAGAACGGTTTCTATCAAAAACAATGATTGCCTCAAAGGAGAAATAGAAAAATGCTTTGGATCGTCTCCAAAGCTTGTTAATGAATAATGAAGTCCTGCTGATGATAATCCGGATTGCGCTCCAGTGATTCCTGGCAATCCTCACAGATTGCTTTCACATGCATATCTCCTGTTTGATCATAGGAGATCATTTCCTGGCGTTCCTGATCGTTGAGCTTATGGAAGCCAAGCTGCTCTGAATGAACAGAGCTGTTCTCTAAAGAACCAATCTTTGTTCCGCAATGACGGCAATGATAGTGGATAGCCATGCCTGTCCCTCCCGTTAAACTGTCCATAATTCTAGTATGGACTTCGGGCAGGGAAATTATTCATGCATCCGGCAGCTGTCGGCAAAGTAGAGATACATTATTCTATGATAAGATTGATAAAAAATGAAGATTATTGATTAAAATCGTTCATTACCTGTAAAAATGGTCTTCTGAACCATTCCTCACAGGCATCTGCGCACTTTTTAGCCGTTTCGTCCATAATGTCCTGTTCTTCTTTAGAAAAGCGGCCCAGCACATAGTCAGGCACCTTCATGCCGCTTGGCGGACGGTCGATGCCAACTCGTATTCTGTTAAATTCCTGTGATCCCAGATGAGCGATTGTAGATTTGATCCCATTATGGCCACCTGCGCTCCCTTTCTGACGGAGCCGTATCTTGCCTACAGGAAGATCCAGATCATCATAAATGACCACAAGTTCGTCATCATTTATTTCGAAATAATCCATAACGGCCCGAATGGACTCTCCGGATAAATTCATATATGTAAGAGGTTTAAGCAGAAATACTTTCTCTCCGTTCACATAACCTGTGCCAAATACGCCTTTCAGCTTTGCCTGATTCAAAGGAATATTCAGCCGGTCCGATAAAACATCAATCACATCAAAGCCAATATTGTGCCTCGTCTTATCATATTGCTTGCCGGGATTCCCCAGCCCTACAATTAATTTCATTTTCTCACCCCATATTCGAAAAGCGCAGACGTCCAGTAATAACCTGGCGCTTGCGCTGAACTTATTCCATTCTCTTTTTCATTATAGTAGAAAGTGTGTTATTCGGTAAGAAGAATCTGCCGGAAGGTGTGCCGGGTTCAGACTCGGCTGCATCTGCGGCATCTGATCCTGTCCGAATGTGAGCCTTATTCGGACTCGGTCGCTCTTTTTTCTTCTCTTTCTGTCCGAATGTGTCCCTTATTCGGACTCGGTTGCTCCTTTTTCTTCTCTTTCTGTCCGAATATGCCCTTTATTCGGACTCGGTTGCTCTTTTTTCTTCTCTTTCTGTCCGAATGTGCCCCTTATTTCGGACTCGGTTGCTCCTTTTTCTTCTCTTTCTGTCCGAATGTGTCCCTTATTTCGGACTCAGTTGCTCTTTTTTCTTCTCTTTCTGTCCGAATGTGTCCCTTATTCGGACTCGGTTGCTCCTTTTTCTTCTCTTTCTGTCCGAATGTGCCCCTTATTCGGACTCATCGAATCCCTTTTACACTGCTTTTTTTTCTAATACCAAGCAAACAGGGGCTGGACATAATTGCCAAGCCCCTGCAAGAATAGCTTCCCTCGAGCTTATTCTTCACCTGTCTTATCTTCATCTGCTGTTGTTTCTCTGCCTTCTTCATTTTCAGGAGTGCCTGCTTCCTGTTCTTCACCGCTGTTAATTTCTTCTTCCTGTCTTGGAGGAAGTATGGATGCGATAACCTCGTCTTCTTCATTATTGATTTCATAGCCTCGATTGGCCTTGATATCAGCAACTGTTAAGGTCTCATTCACCTGCAGATTCGTTACATCCACTTCAACGGAAGATGGAATATTATTTGGTGTCGCTGTCACAGAGACTTCATGCATGGATTGCTGCATAACGCCTCCATCTTTTACTCCTGCTGCATCTCCAGTCAAGACGACGCGTACATCTGCAGTCATTTCCTTATTCATATCCACCGCAAGAAAATCTGCATGTACAATTGCATTTTTAATCGGATTGGACTGGTAGTCACCAAGCACCACTTCATGTTTGCTGCCATCTACATCTAATGAAAATACGCCGTTTCTGCCTACTTCCTTGATCGTCTTTAGAAAATCGGCTTCGCTTAAGTAGATGGATTGGCTTTGCAGCTTTGAACCATACACAACTGCCGGAATATTACCTTCTTTTCGCAGTGAAGTTAAGTTGGAGTTGCGTGAACCTTTTCTTTCTTTTGCTTGCAATACAGCTGTCATAAATACGTCCCCTTCCTCATTTAGAAAAATTCATGTCTATATAAAAAAATGCCCTAAAATGAGGAAGTCTAAACGTTTTTGTTTTTTCAGGTTTATTGTTTTTAGAAAGAACGCAGACCAGGCTTGCTTTACAGCAAGCCTGGATGGATTATTAAATTGCCGATCAATCAAAAAGAGTGCTGACAGATTGCTCTTCATGAACTCGGATGATTGCTTCACCGATTAGCGGTGCTACGGAAAGTTCGACAATCTTGTCTGTTTTCTTCTCTTCTGAAAGTGTGATTGAGTTTGTTACAACCAATTCTTTAATTGTTGAGTTTTCAATTCTTTCGATGGCAGGTCCAGATAGAACCGGGTGTGTACAGCATGCATAGACTTCTGATGCACCGTTCTCGATCAGGGCATTTGCTGCTAATGTAATCGTTCCGGCAGTATCAATGATATCGTCGATTAAGATGGCAGTTTTTCCATCAATGTTACCTACAATGTTCATGACTTCAGCCACATTTGGCCTTGGACGGCGCTTGTCAATGATGGCAATCGGCGCTTTTAAGCGATCAGCCATTTTACGCGCACGTGTTACACCGCCGTGGTCTGGAGATACAATTACGATGTCGCTATCCATCATTTTGTTCTTAAAGTAATCAGAAAGGATTGGCACACCCATTAAATGATCAATAGGAATATCGAAGAATCCTTGAATTTGCGGCGCATGCAGGTCAAGTGTAATCACACGGGTTGCACCAGCAGTTTCCAAAAGGTTTGCTGCAAGCTTAGCTGTAATCGGCTCACGTGCTCTTGCTTTGCGGTCCTGGCGGGCATAGCCATAATAAGGCATTACGATGTTAATGGTCTTGGCAGATGCACGCTTAAGAGCATCGATCATGATCAAAAGCTCCATTAAATGCTCATTAACAGGAGAGCTAGTTGACTGGATCACATATACATCGCATCCGCGGATACTTTCTTCAATGTTAATTTGGATTTCGCCGTCGCTGAAGCGCGTTACGGAACATTTACCAAGCTCCACACCAATCACATTGGCGATTTCTGCAGCTAGCTTGCGATTTGAATTTAAACTGAACACCTTTAAGTTTGGATCTAAATACTGGTTTGACATTTTGGGCCTCCATCGAATTATTTCGGTTTATTTCTTAATGTTTAATTTTTGCGTGTAGTTTTCCTTGTTCACCTGGCGTGCACGGGCAATGGAAAGGGCTTCTCCCGGCACC
>ERZ1023203.67-NODE-67-length-23676-cov-4.668600_pt1 | contig 23676 bp, 22 predicted proteins | sample MGYA00380444_ERZ1023203 | MGnify/ENA primary metagenome ERZ1023203 (study PRJEB33173, sample SAMEA4830386) | metagenome | study: EMG produced TPA metagenomics assembly of the PRJEB25223 data set... | reverse complement strand
GCAAAAACTACTCTAACTTTAACAGTTGGTGGTACTGCCCTTACTGCTGAAGATCTAGCTAAAGGACTATCTGTTAAGCCAGTTGCTGCAGGAACTCTTGATATTAAAGATGCTAACGATAACTTATTATCAGTATCTTCTGTAACTGTTGCTCAATAAGAAAATTTATATATTTTATTGAGATTAAGAAGCTCTGTAGAGAATGATCTCTGCAGAGCTTTCTTTTTTTGGTATTCTCGCTCCTTATTAGGAGTGTAGATATATATATGAAGTTAGCTTCAAATGTTAAGTTAACTTCTCCCTTCAAAAGGCTGACTCAAAAGTACCTAATCTTTTGGGTTGGCTTTTTTTTGTTTATGGTAACGGTGGAAATGGATCCATAGAACTCTTAATGCTATTAGCAATGGAATAGAATCTATTCCTTGTTACGTCATCCCCTTCCACATACAGTTGAATTACCTGATGAATATGGAAATGGCCAAAGAAGTAATGGGACTATATAGATATGCAAATAATAAAAAATCTGGAATAATTCACGGAGTTGACTTTTAAATATTCATACACTTTTTTTATCCATAAGCTATTATTTGCAAAAGAATAGCCACCAGCTTTTTTAAGTGGGCCGGGTCATATTTGGAATAATAGTGGAGATGCAGCAGAGCTTTCTAATACTAAGGTGCAAGGTAGTGAATTCAAATAGCTTTTTGTTGGCCATTTAGCTGTTTTGCTGATTAAAGAAGTTGAACCACTGAGAAAATTAGGGGGGGCACTTCGATTGAAGGAGAGAAGGTGGGACACCAATGTCTCGATATAAGAATATATTTCAATATTATAGGGGTCCGTCCAATGGCGCAACCTCGGAAACGAAACAACTCCAGGTTGAAAATAATCTAACAAAAGCCTTTCTTAATGTCCTCCAACTATCATCCCCAGAACTAACCTCAAGGTTCCTTAATTTTGCAGGATTACATCCATTGAAAAGTCATGCCTTTGAATATAGATATCAGGTTCCTGGTGTATTAGATCAAGAAAGCCGATTTGGGGTAGTAATCGGAATAGCAGAGAGCAATGAAATCCGGAATGGTAAGGAAAAAAAGTTTACCATTCCGGATGCAGCGATTCTATCAGAAGAAGTATCCGTACTAATTGAAAATAAGATTGGCTACAACGCTTATTTAACACACCACCAGTTAGAGGGACACAAAAACTGCTTTACACCTGGACAGGTAGTTATAGAGAAGCCGATTATCCTTACATGGTTAGAGGTTCGAAACTTTTTAAAAAGAGAACTTATTCAATTTGAAAACAAAGGGGCACAAGTTACTTGTTTCTTATTAACTCAGTTTGAGGAATTCTGCCAGTTGAATAGTATAGGAGATCGCCAGAAATCTAAAGAATACTTTTTTCTTCAATTTGAAAAGGACTTAGCTCAAAAAATGGCAAGAGAAGTTGATCGATATATTTGTGGTAAGTTTACTGCTAACATTGAAGATGCAGGTACAAAAGATGGAATTGGCTACAGGAAAAAAGGTAAAAGAAAGTTTGCTACACTAACAACCGCTCGACAAAGATGTCTTATTTTACATTTGGGAAGAAAAGATGAACAGTTAGGATTAAAAGTACAAATGGAAGTAGATTTACTGCTAGGGAAGACTTATGAACGCAAGAAGTATGAATTTGAAAAATACCCACATGAAACATACATACGCCTGGAATGGATAAAGGATAAAAAAGATTTATTCCCTTATATAGATTTTGCTTATAATCTTATGTAAGTGCTTAAGGCGGCGGAAAAGGGAGTATGAAGTAAACGAACAAAATTAGAGGTGTATTGAAAAAAAGCCACTCCGACCAAGGAGTAAAGGTGCCGGTTAGATGACAGCAGACATACATACAAGAGCGCATGGTAGAAGATGACCGCCGTTTAATGAAATTAATCAGGGAATCTCAGGAGATAAAACAGCAGCTTTTGCAAAGAGCAGTGGCCAACGTAGAACAAAAAGGGGTTTTCTGATAGTTGATTGGATAATGAAACTAATAGAAAGCAGTGATAGCGGTGAAGAAAACAGGAAAAGTATTTCTGTATATATTTTTCATGTGGATCTTTATTAAATTGAATTTATCTTTCAATTTTTTATCCAGCTTAAAGTATGAAGGGTATAGCGCAGAGGCAATCATGGGAGTCATTCTCAATCCTTTTTCTTGGTTGTTAGGCATTGTGGCCTCAATTGGTTTACTTCTTTATTTATATGGAGATGCACAAGAGCAAAAAATGAAAACAGATATCTAGGATGAAACCGGAATATCGCCACTAATACATTTCACTTTACTTTCTAACTAAAGTTCAAGGAGCCTCATAAAGTTCGAGGCTCCTCATGTTTTATAGCAATTCTTCATTTACCATTGTTAAAATGTCACTTTCTGCTTTTAATATATCCTTTTCAGCTCTAATTGCTATTTGGTCTGCTGCCTTTTGTGCTTCAGAAATAGCAGTGGTTTCATCAATGGTTAAGATTTCTCTATTCTCCATAATAATTTGTCCATCAATAATGGAAGTTTCAACTTCATGTCCCCTTGCTGAATAGACTAAATTTGGAACAATATTTCTAATCGGCTTTGTGTAGATAGGGAAGAAAGAGGGATCCTGTAAATTAATAATAATCATGTCTGCCTTTTTTCCTTTGCGAATTGAGCCGACTTCATGATCAATTCCCATTACTTTAGCTGCTTCAATAGTTGTCATTCTTAATGCCATGGTTGCATTAAATACTCTTGGATCAGCGAGCTTTACTTTGTTTAAGATTGCAGCAAATTTCATTTCATTTATCATATTGTTACAATTATTTCCTGGAGCTTGGTCAGAGCCTAAGCAAGCTATCCCGCCTGACTGTGAGAAGTGGTAAACTGGGGGAACGAGTCCATCAATAATCCCAATACTGCCAGCACAGTAAACCATCCCAGCACCGCTTCTGGCAATCCTCTTAGTTTCTTCATTTGTTGCTTCCGTTAAATGGACGGCAATTAACCTTTTATTCAAGAAACCGTATTCTTCAAGGAAGTCGACTGATCTCTTGCCATACCGTTTCATCATTTGGTCAACTTCTCTGTCCCCTTGAGCAACATGCATATGAAGTTTAGTATCGAGTTTTTCTCCATACTCTTTGATTTCATTTAGCAGTTCCAAACTCATCATATCAGGGCCGTGGGGTCCTAATATTGCTGTAATTCTGCCATTCTCACTCTCGTGATGCTTTTCAAATAATTCAAGATTTCTTTTAAGTTTAGTATTCCCGATAGATGGATTAAATGGATAAAGTTCTCCAACAGGTATATCTCCAACATTATCAGGAATCTCATTTACCAGTTCCGCAATTCGCGCTCTGGCACCGATTTTTTTGTAATTTTCAACAATCAGGTCCATTCTTCCATCGTAATCACAAAAAGTTGTGGTTCCAGACTTTATGCCTTCAATAATGTTTACCATGGATCCTTTAACACTTTCTTCCGGTTTTAGATGCTTCATAAACGGCCATAGTCCTTTTTGCATCCAATTTGACATGTCCTGTGCTACCCCTCTGAATATGGCAATCCCTGTATGGATATGCGCATCTATAAACCCGGGCACCACCAGTTTATTAGTGGCATCTATTATCCTGTCAGCCTTGTAGTTTCTTTTTATATCATCAGCATTTCCAATCTCTTGAATAAGGTTTCCTTTAATTGCAATGGAACTGTTTTCTAAATATCCTACACCTTTTCCTTCCATTGTGAGTATATGTGCATTTTGTATAATAAGATCAACTTTCAATCTGCTTCTCTCCTTACCTACATATTTAAATTTAATGGACTTTGGGAGCGCTTAGCTTTCTTATTAAGTAAATAGAGAGCAATAAATGTTGCAGCTGCTGTTGTAATAAATCCCATCCATCCAGCTGTTGCACCGGCTACTAAGAAGCCTAAGAATGTACAAACTGCTATTAATATTGCATAAGGCAGCTGAGTTCTTACATGTTCTATGTGATCACAAGCCGCACCTGTTGAAGCTAGGATTGTTGTATCGGAAATTGGCGAACAATGGTCACCGAATAATCCGCCACTAATAACAGCTCCAATAACAAGTGGTATTTCAATGTCCATAGTCACAGCCATAGGGATTGCAATAGGCATCATAATCGCAAATACTCCCCAGGAGCTTCCTGTTGCAAAAGCGATTAGGGATCCGAGTAAAAAGATTAAAGCTGGAACAATAAACGAAGGAAGGTAGTCTCCGACAATTAAAGACATGTATGCTCCCAGCTCCATCTGTCCTGCAATTTTTCCGATGGACCATGCTAGAACAAGAATTATTGGAACAATCATTAAATTAATTATTCCCTGAGTGAATTCATCAAAGGCAGATTTAATTGTGTGGAGTTTGTATACCACAGAAAATAGACCTGCTCCAATCGAACCCACTAAAAATCCACATGAAATGGCTAAAACAATATTTGCATTAATAAAAGCGCCTCTAAAACCATTTTCAAATATATTTCCGGTCCAGAAAATCACAGTGAATATGGTAATAAACAGGAGAAGCATTGGAACTAAAAATTGATGAAATTTAAATGTATGGCCCTCTGGGAATCTCTCCGACTCCTTAGTAGCAACTAATGGTTTATCATTTTCCCCTAAGACTTTCCCGGTTTCAATAGCCCTTTTTTCAGCATGATACATAGGGCCAATATCTAGTCCAGTATTGATAACATATAAAACACCGATCATTGCAAATAGCCCATATAGGTTATAAGGAATCATCTGAATAAATAATGTCCATGGATTGTCTGATAAGCTTAGAGCAGTGATTTGTGTTGCAATAAGCCCTGTTATGAAAGGTCCATAACTGCTGATAGGGGACATAGATGCAAGGGGAGAACCCATTGAGTCTAATATATATGCTAGTTTAACTCGGGAAACACTCAGCTTATCTGTTAATGGCCTCATAATAGTACCCAAGATTAGAACGGGCTCTGTGTAGGAAAATAAAAATGCGCTCCCCCATGTTAGATTTTGTGCTTTTCTTCGAGTGTTTATCTTTCTAGTAGCAACTTGAGCAAAAGCCTGTGCTGCTCCAGTCACTCTTAGGATATGAATAAATCCTCCTGCTAAGCTGACTAATATTAAGAGTCCGGCATTCCAGGGATCCGCAATGGAGGGAATCATATAATCAGAGATACTTTTAGCAAATCCGGAAAAGGGATTCCAGGAGTTAATAATGGTGGCACCAACCCAAACACCAATAAATAATGATAAAATTGTCTGTCTGGTTAATAAAGCAATTCCAATTGCAACTAATGGCGGTAAAAGTGACAAAGCACCAAATTCCATAAATGTTCCCCCTTTATTAAGACTAATTGACAAACGTGTTCATCCTAGATTAGTTGAATTTATTTGGCCTTCTATATATCCGCCCCCTTTTTATAATACTGAAAATTCAAAAATATAAATCTATACCCAATATAAGGCATTAGCAATATCAAAATCAATAAAATTATTAACCACATTTATATTTTTATTAATGAATATAATTTTTTTCGGTATTTAAATACTGATATGCGATTAAATTAAATACAAAAAAGAAGGCTGCTGAATTACCAGCGGCCTTCTTTTTTTAACTCTTGTTTATGGGTTCCCAGGGAGTTCCTGTCCAAATTGCAACTGTTTGACTGTCTCCTGGGTTCCGAAAAGCATGAGGATTCGAACTGTCAAAATAAATACTGTCTCCTTGTTTCAACAGATACCTCTGAGTCCCAATAATAACTTCTAACTCTCCCTTAATGACCATTCCGCCTTCTTCTCCCTTATGCGGATATAGTTGGAGCTCTTCTCCCTTATCTGGATCGACTGTAATCTCAAAAAATTCTATCTTCCGTCCTGTGAGAGGGGCCAGCACTCTGTACTGAACATTTTTATGCCTCATTTTGAGTATTTCCTGCTCTTCGCGCCTGGAAACAATAACGGATTGCTTTTCAATGCCTTCAAAAAAGAAGGAGAGAGGAACATCAAATAAAATACTTAACTTCCACAATGTATCTAGAGAAGGTTTTGCTTTTCCTCTTTCTATTTGAGAAACCATACTCTGACTTAAACCAATTCTTTCTGCAACTTCATCGACAGTTAACTGAAGAGTTTTCCTTTTAGAGCGAATTTTCCCTCCAATTATTTCGACTGGAAGTTCAGATTGATTTATATCATTTATCATTTAGGATCCCCCTGGATGCAATTAAAGTTTATATCCTTTGTGATATTTATTTTTAGAATATTATCACTTTTCTTCAGTATATCACAGGTCTTCATATAACTATAAACCCAACTTGTTGTTAAAAAGGCATAATATCTCCTTATACTGTTCCAGAAGAAATAAGAGCTCAGTTAATTGGTGGAAGGGCGAAACGTAAATGGACGCTTATTAAAGAACATTGCAAACTACCACAAACGATAGAAGAACTAATACATTTCCGGCACGGTTTCTTTCAGTCAAAGAAATTTCATTTTAAAGAAATCCTTTTTCCTGGTGTTCGAACTCTAATCGATAACCTAAAAAATCAAGGCATTAGCATTGCTTTAGCTTCATCCTCTGACAGAGATCGTATCAATAGAGTCATAACAGACTGCGAACAAGAACGGATCTTTGATGTAGTTGTAAGTGGAGAAGAATTTAAGGATAGTAAGCCAAATCCCGATATATTTCTACATACTGCTAGTTAATTAGGAATGGAACCGAAGCAGTGTATCGTAATTGAAGATTCTCATAATGGCGGCCGGCTTCCCTGTGGAGCCGGCCTTTTACTTTTATCAGTAAAGTCGCCCAAAAATATTTCGTAAAAAAATAGGTTGAATTTTCAGAATTATGGTATTATTATATGTATAGTTGTATATACAATAACTAAAGGAGGAGGGACGGATGAAGTTACTAGGAAGGGTTGCCATTGTAACTGGCGGGGCAAAAGGAATAGGAAAATCCGTTTGCAAGCTATTCGCTGAAGAAGGAGCTGCAGTCGTTGTTGCGGATCTTGATGTTGAAAAAGGTCAAATGGCTGCGGGTGAACTTGCTGCTAAAGGGCATAAAGCTGCGTTTATAAAAGTGGATGTCACCAAGGAAGAGTCTGTTAAGCGTCTAGTCAAAGCAGCTGTAGATACTTTTGGGAAGCTCGATATTATGATTGCAAATGCCGGTATTGCAGAAACCATTCCTATACATAATCTCTCTCTCGAAACCTGGAATCGCACCATTGATGTGAATTTGACCGGTGTATTTTTAACCAACAAATATGCCATCGAACAAATGCTGTTTCAAGGATACGGGGTCATTGTAAATACAGCATCCATGCTTGGCCATATTGGCAGGAATGAGGTCACTTCCTATACCGCTTCCAAAGGCGGGGTGGCCAATTTAACTAGAACCCTGGGAGTAACGTATGCAAGTAAAGGGATACGAGTAAATGCCGTTTGTCCAGGTTACATTGATACCGACTTAATACGAAACAAATCTCCTGAAGCGATGGAGGAGCTTATCCAATTACACCCAATTGGCCGCTTAGGTCAACCGGAGGAGATAGCCAAAGCTATCTTATTTTTAGCAAGTGATGATTCTTCTTTTGTTTGTGGAGCAAATTTAATGGTGGATGGAGGATTTACTGCTCAGTAAGAAGTGATTACGCCTGACAAAAACCAAAATGAAAGGGTTTACGATGTGGAAAAAATGAAAACCTTTGCTAAAACTCAAGTGCCAATTTATATTCAAATATCACAGGACATTCGAAGCCAAATCGTCAGCGGCCATTATAAACAGGATGAAAAAATTCCAACCGAGGATGAAATTGTCGTCAAGTATGGTGTCTCTCGTATGACGGCCAGAAATGCTGTAACCGAGTTAGTGAATGATGGGTTAGTTTACCGCGTTCAAGGTAAAGGAGCGTTTGTTGGAAATGTAAAATTAAAGCGCAGCCTAAATAAAATTACTGGGTTTCATCAGGATATGCTCGAAATTGGCCTTCATCCCAGATCAAAACTATTAGAATTCCAAAAAAGACCCCCAACAGATAAAGAGTGCCAAAAGTTAGCCATCCGGAAAATAAACAGAGTCTTCTCCATCAAGCGGATCAGGTACATTGATGATATTCCTTATGGGTTTCAAGAGTTAGTCATACCTGAATATCTGGTTCCGGATTTAGCCTCAGTCGATCTAGAACATCAATCGTTTTACTCCTACTTAGAAAATATCAGCAAGCCCATTAAAAAAGCCGAACAACATATGGAAGCTGTCATGAATGAACAGGTAGCAAACACGCTGGGTATATCAGATAGTATTCCCTACTTCTCTTTTGAAAGAATTTCCTACCTTCATGATGGAAATCCAGTTGAGCTTTTACACTCCTATTTTCGGGGAGATAAATTCTCCTATACTATCAGTCTTTCCAGTGAATAATCCAGTTTTGATAATAGAATCATATTTTTCGGGAAAGCGCCGGTAAATCCGTCGAACCAATACAAAAAGGTAAATAGAAAGGGGAATTTTATTTTGAACTTAAAAGGGTATGCTCGGGAGATGTTCCGGTCAGAACTTGAGGATGCAGCAGGTTCGGAAAATGTAGTAGACGTGGTGAATGATGCCCAAAAGGATTTGGCGATTGACCAATATTGGCTGACCTATATGTGGAAACAAAAGAATGAAGAACTGCCGATGCCTTGCTTTATCGTAAGGCCGGAAACGACCGAAGAAGTCTCAAAGGTGATGAGAATCTGTAACACCTATAAGGTGCCGGTTGTCCCAAGAGGTGGAGGATCAGGAACCCAGGGCGGCGCAGCCACTATGTATGGTGGAATCGTGCTTGATGTCACTCGGATGGACAAAATTATCGACATAGACGAAGAGTCGTTAGTTCTAACGGCCCAGCCGGGAATCAATGGACGTGTCCTGGAAAATAAACTTAATAAACATGGATTCATGCTTGCCCATTACCCATCCTCGGTGGATATGGCTACCTTGGGAGGGTATCTTGCCGCAAGAGGCTCTGGGGTCATGTCCACTAAATATGGTAAAGCGGAGGACATGGTTCTATCTGTGGAAGTTGTCCTGCCAGATGGAAAAGTAGTTGAAACCCTGCCTGTTCCCAATCATGCCTCCGGGCCGGGCTTGCTGCAGCTATTTGTTGGTTCAGAAGGGACACTTGGGGTGATTACGAAGATACGCATCCGCTTGGATCCATTACCGGAAGCACGATTATTCCGAATGATAAAATTTAATGAAATTCACGATGGAATTGAAGCAGGACGGCAAATCATGATTAACCGATTAAACCCTGCCGTCATCCGGCTGTATGATCCAGGCTCCACAAAAAAATCGTTAAAGGGAACCGGAATGGATGCAGACGGTGTCAATATGGTACTCATGGTGGATGGATTTAAAGGCATCGCTAATGAACAGATGAAAAAGGTGTTGGAAATCTGCCTCGAAAATGGAGGGACTGATTTAGGGGAAGAGCCGGGATTATACTGGTGGAATACCCGCTATGATTTCTACCGCCCGCCGCTTCAGCCGTCATATCCGCTTTTATATGGAACCGTAGAAACCATCACGACCTATGACAAAATCCACAAGCTTTACGATGAGAAAAAACGGCTGGTGGAGGAAAAGTATAAGAAATATAACGCAGAATATATGGCCCATTTTTCTCATTGGTATCCATGGGGAACGATGATTTATGACCGATTCTATATTGCCAAGCCTCCAGAGGACTCTAGGGAATTATTCCGTTTGCATAACCAAATTTGGGCGGATTGTTCACGGGTTAATCTAGAAAATGGAGCACTTTTAAATGAGCATCATGGAATAGGCTTTAAGCTTGGATATCTCATGCCGGAGCTTTATGGCGATATGTTTGATGTTTTATTAAATATTAAAAAAGGCATCGACCCTAAAGGGATCATGAACCCAGGAAAGTTGGGATTTGGAATTTGGTAAACTAGTTGATTAATAGTTTAGTAAAAGGAGTGGAGTTATGAAAGCCTTATGCTATGTTGGCCCCAATGAATTAGCCGTTAAAGAACGAAGCATTCCTGAAATCGGGCCGGGGGAAGTGCTGATTAAAGTAAACTATGCAGGGATTTGCGGGACCGATATGCTTGCCTATCATGGCGGGATGACCAAACGGACAAAGCCTTCTGTCATTTTAGGCCATGAATTTTCAGGAACTGTTTGCGAAGCTGGAGCTTCTTCCAGCTTTCAAAAAGGGGACAGAGTAACGGTTGAGCCGATTACCTCCTGCGGCGAATGCGACAGCTGCCAAAGAGGAGATTATAACCTTTGCACGATTGCTTTTAACCTAATTGGCATTGATAGCGATGGGGCATTTGCCGAATATATTAAAGTTCCGGAGTCAAAGGTTTACCGGCTGGGTGATACCATTTCGATGCAGGACGGAGCCTTAATCGAACCGCTTGCGGTGTGTGTCCATGCCGTGGAAAAAGGAAAAATAGCAGCCGGCCAAACGGTATTAGTGGTTGGCGGCGGTCCAATTGGAATTATTACCGCACTGACCGCCCAACAAAGAGGGGCAAAAGTACTCATCTCAGAAATAAGTCCGTATCGAATTCAGGTTGCCAATCAATTGGGGTTTGAGGTGTTGAACCCAACAGAGGAGAATTTCCTTGAACAAATTAATGAAATAACCCATGGCCGGGGTGTGGATGTTTCCATCGAAGCAACAGGCACCAACAATGGGATGGTTGCCTGTATTGAAGCCGCCCGCACAAAGGGAATCGTTGTGATAACCGGTCTTCCTAAGAAGAATGCCGATTTTGATGTGTATCGCATTATCGCAAAAGAATTGCAGCTTGTCGGAACAAGGGTCTATATGAAAGAAGATTATGATCAAGCCATTGAATTGCTTTCGTCCGGGGAGCTGGATCTGAGCAGCCTCATTAGCAAGGTAGTTCCGCTGGATGGGGCAATTCAGCAAGGGTTTGAAGCGATTGACAACGGCGAGAATGTTATCAAGATTCTCATTTCAATTTCAGATGAGGATGAGAAGGTATGAGTGAACAATACGTTTTAGGAATTGACCATGGCTCAGGCGGATGTAAGGTCACCTGTCTTAAATCTGATGGAACCATTTTTTCAGAAGCTTATGTCCCATATCCCTCTCTTTATCCCCATCCTAAGTGGGTGGAACAGGAACCTGAAACGTGGATCAAGGCGGCCTTTGAGGCGATATCCAAAGCAACGGAGAAATTAGGCCCGTATGGAAGGAAGAATATTAAGGCGCTTAGCTTTACTGCCCCACATCATGTGGCGGTTTTACTTGATAAGGATCGTCAGGTAATCCGTCCGGCCATAATGTGGAATGACCAGCGTTCCGGGGAACAGTCCCAACAACTGAGAGAGCTATATGGAAAGAAAATATTTGAACTTACTTATAATGCACCAAATCCGACCTGGACGCTCAGCCATCTATTATGGCTGAAACAGTATGAGCCTTACCAGTATGGAAAGATCGACAAAATCCTCTTTATGAAGGATTATGTCCGTTACCGTTTTTCCAGCCAGATGGCTACAGATTATATCGAGGCGGAAGGTACGCTTTTATATGATATTGAAAAACAGGAATGGTCAGAATTTTTACTTTCACTAGTTGACTTAAATGAAAGCGCATTCCCGCCGGTTTTATCGCCTATTGATGAATGTGGAACCATTTCGCCTAATATTGCGAAATTGCTTGGGCTTTCGGAAAAGACAAGAATCATTGCCGGCACGGCGGATACCGCTGCTGAAGTTTATGGATGCGGCACCATCAAGGATGGTGATGGTGTTGTCAAGCTGGCAACAGCCGGAAACTTTTGTCTGGTTACTGATACGGTTACCAAGAATGAAAAACTAACTACCTATCATCATCTTGTCGATAACTTATTCTACCAAAATAGCGCGACCAATTTTGCTGCCGCTTCGTTCCGTTGGTTTAAAGAAAGCTTTTTTCAAGAGTTTGAGGAAATCATGAAGGCTCCATCGATTTATCCTGAGATTATGAAACAAGTTGAATTAATCAAGCCGGGGTCAGAGGGGTTAATTTTTCACCCTTACTTAAATGGCGAGCGATCTCCGCATTGGGATCCATACTTAAGAGGAAGCTTTTTTGGCTGTACAGCCCGCCATTCCAGAAGCCATTTTGCAAGAGCTGTCTTGGAGGGAGTTGGTTTTTCTCTGAAGGATTGCAGTTTGCAATTTCCTAATAAACACTTAAAAAAATTAAGGATTATTGGGGGAGGAAGTAAAGGTAGGGAATGGGTGCAGATTATTGCTGATATCTTAAACATGGAATTAGAGGTTCCGTCCAGCAGTGACGCTTCCTTTGGAGCCGCCTTGGTTGCCGCCACAGGAATTGGCTGGTTTGCTGATTTAAAAGAAGCCGCTCAGGCTACTGAAAGTGTGATATATAGCCTGGTGCCTAACGAGAAAAATATAGGGGGGTATGAGGAGTTATTTTCCATTTACCAAGAATTACATTCACGGACCTATGAATTGTCACACAGACTCTCACAATTTAGTTCCTAGATATTTATCGGGAGAGAGGTTGTAATATTAGGAATTCGCCTTTACACAGGCATTCTATATAAAGGGGAGTGGAAAATTGATGAGGAAAAAATGGTTTCTTTTATTCTTAGTAGGTAGTTTAGTAGCGGGGATCCTTTCAGGGTGTTTAGGCAGCTCGGCGAAGCCAACGGAAACAAAAACGGAAACAGGGAAGGAAGGCAACACCATCATTCGGATTGCTTCCGTAGAAACAGGACCAGAAACAATGGAAGTTCTGCAAAAAGCAGGGGAAGAGTACGGGAAGGAATTTGGCGTCAAAGTGGAAGTGGAAGCAGTTCCATTAGCGGATATTTTTACAAAAATAAATGCCAGCTACGGAACTTCAGCCCAATATAGCGCGTTTTTGACCGGTTTCATTGGACATATATCAATCCTGGAGGAACAAGGAAAGTTAGCTGAAGTGGACGATATCATTGAAAACCTTGGCGGTAAGGAAGACTTCTACAACGGGCATATCTTATTCCCGATTAAAGGAAAAACGTACTGGATTCCATATGATTATAACTTAGCATATGGATACGTTCGAACAGACTGGTTACAGGAAAAGGGATTATCCGTTCCAAAAACATGGGACGAATTTGTTAACGTTGCGAAAGCATTAACGGATAAAGAGAATAATAAATACGGTTTGATTATGCCATTATCCTCCGATGGGGCGACAAATTGGATTACAAGCAGCTTATTGTGGGCCAATAACGTCCGAATTTTTGATGACAATTGGAAGGTCATTCTTGATTCAGATGAAATGAAGCCAAGGGTGGTTGAATCTCTTAACCTATTGAAGGAACTTCACCCGTACATGCCGGCAGAGGCGACAAGCGCTTCCTATGCCGAAATGACAGAAGCCTTTATTTCTGAGCAGGTAGGCATGACCTTTTACTCCGGAAGATTGGTTGATATTTTAGAAACGAAAAATCCAAGCTTAGCAGATAAATTTGAAGTGTTTGGGATCCCGATGAAGGATGGTAACGGTGTAGCTGCTTCTCTAGGCTATGATTCCATGGCAGTATTGAAGACGGATCATACAGATGAAACGAAGAATTTTGTGGAATGGTTCTATAAAGAAAAGCTGAATGATTTCTTGCACACCGATGGAGTTCATTACTTCCCGGCCCAAGAGTCTATTTATAACAGTGAAGAATGGCGTTCCGATCCAATTATTACAAAGTATTGGGAAACGGGCGTGGAGCCGCAATATGAAATTTTGAAAAATGCGGAACTGCACTCCATCGATTCAGATGGGCCTGAAACGGATGCCCGTCCAGGTAAAGTGTTTGAAGCATTCTTAATTCCAAAGTTATTCCAAAAAGTCACGTTAAATAACGAGGACCCTGAAAAGGCTGTGGAAGAAATTGCAGATGAGATTAGAAAGTTAGTTGGAGAGAAATAGAGTTTAAGTCAGGCAGATTCTCGAGATCTGCCTGACTCCTCTATGAATAGGAGGCGATTAAGATCGAAAGGAAGCTTTCAAAACGAGATATTCCCCTGGTACTCCTTTTTTTGATACCCGGCCTACTAATATTCACATTCGTGATTATTATCCCTACGGGCTTTGCCATCAGCTATAGTCTTTACGAAGCCTCCAGCTTTGTAGGAATTCCAACGTTTGTTGGTTTGGAGAATTATCTGAATCTCTTGCAGGATACAAGGTTTTGGAGAGATCTATGGCAAACATTAGTCTATGCACTTGGTTCGATATTTTTGCAAATTATTATTGGTATTGTGATTGCCTTAATCCTTAATCAGCAATTTAAGGGAAGGGATTTTGTCAGAGGGGTTTCTGTTGTCCCTTATATCATTCCAGTCATTGTCGTCACTATGGGCTGGGAATGGATTCTTGATACGAACTTTGGGATTATCAACAAAGCATTGGCATCCGTGGGGTTAGGTAATATTAATTTCCTATCTATGGATCTTGCCATGCTCACTTCCATCCTTTTATCTGTATGGACATGGACTCCCTTTGTCACCCTTGTTTTCCTATCAGGCTTACAGACGATATCGCATGATTTGTATGAGAGTGCGACACTGGACGGGGCCAACAGCTGGCAGCAATTTTGGAGAATTACGATTCCTATGATGAAAGACTTATTAATTACGATTGTTCTTCTTCGCGGACTTTGGATGTTTAATAAGTTTGACTTGGTGTGGCTGTTGACGGGCGGCGGTCCGCTTGAAAAAACAGAAACTTTGCCAATCTATATTTATTTAAATACATTCAAGCTTAATGAAGTGGGCTATGGAGCAACGGTGGCAGTCACTTCCGCTGTTTTCATGATGGTGATTATGTATGTTTACTTAAAAATTACTAACTATTCACCAGAGAAAAAGCGTTTGAAAAAGAGCAAAGCGGCGGCGAAGAAGGAGCAAGTGTCCTCTCCAAGTCAAGGAATCTCTATTAAAGGAGACGGCAGTCTATGAAAAGAAGCATACGGTCTCAAGCCACAATCTATATCCTGGCGGCTTTTGTATTTGTCTATTCGTTTTTTCCGATCTATTGGATTACGATCTCACCCTTACGCGGGGTAAAAGGTTTTTTTGAAGATAGTACCTCTTTATTGCCTACATCATTTGATTTAACCTTCTTCATTAATATTTGGAATGAGACAAATTTCCCATTGTATTACAAGAATAGTTTCATTGTAGCAGCTGCTACGACGGTTGTTACGGTTATTTTTTCAAGTCTCATTGCCTATGTGCTGACTCGTTTTCAATTTCGCGGAAAAAATTTGCTGTTAAACGGCATGTTAATCGGCTACATGCTGCCGCCGATGTTATTAGCGATTCCACTTTTAGGAATGTTTATTTCCTTTGGTATTGAAGATTCGTTGTTTGGGTTAACGATTTCTCATATTGCGATGACGTTGCCGTTTGGAGTATGGATGCTTAATAGCTTTTTCAAGACAATCCCTTTTGAGCTGGAGGAAAGTGCCTGGATGGATGGAGCAAGTCGGTTTCAGACTTTGTATCGTGTGATTTTGCCTTTGCTTATTCCTGGGGTCATCAGTGTAGGGGTCTTTTCGTTCATTGTTTCCTTTACGGACTATACGTTTGGGCTTATGATGGTTTCTTCGGAAGTGAATAAAACGATTCCTATCGGGTTAGCGGGAATTAAAGAATCGACCTCCCTGCAGCGTGGAGAATTGCTCGCTGGCGCAGCAATGATTATTGTGCCAATGGTCATTTTATTTTCCTTCGTTACTAGATACTTCATTAAAGGGCTGACTGCGGGGGCAGTGAAGGGTTAAACCAGGGAGGTAGCTCTGCCGGTTGTTTTTTCAGAACTATAAAGACCACGGGGACGGTTCTCTGGCCATAGGTCAGAGGAGTCGTCCCCGTGGCAGTTAGGAGATGAACGGCTATGTTTGAATTGGATGTAAAAGGGAGAAACGTTGTTGTTACAGGCGGAAGCAGCGGTATCGGGTTAGCGATTTGTCAGGCGTTTTTACAAAAAGGAGCGAACGTGAGTAATTGGGATATTCAAAAAACGGATGAAGTAACGCAATTGCTGGCGAAGTATCCTTCTAGTTTTCAGTATCTCGAAGTGGATGTTATTGAAGAAAGTGCAATCTTAAAAGCGGTGGGAAACACGTGGGGAACGGTCGATGTTCTGATCAACAACGCAGGCATTATTAGTAAATCACCACTTGAGAATATTTGTGTGGAAGGTTGGAATCGGATCTATGATATTAATGTCCGGGGGACAATGCTGGTGACAAAAAATCTTTTGAGGAAATTGAAGGTGTCTGGGAGAGGGCGGGTCATTAATCTTTCTTCTATGACTGCAAAAATTGGATTGGAGACTTACAGTCTTTATTCCTCTACGAAGGCAGCTGTTTCAAATTTGACAAAGGTGTGGGCGCTGGAATTGGCCAAGGATGGTATAACCGTAAATGCTCTATGTCCCGGATGGGCTGACACAGCGATGAAGGGGAAGCTTGTTCAAGGGATTGCCGGGATTCATGATATTCCTAATGAAGAGGCGGAGGAGCTTATTTTGGGACATGTTCCGCAAAAAAGGTTTATTCAAACCGAAGAAATAGCCTTCAGCTGTCTCTTTCTAGCTAGTTCACTGGCCCAAGGAATCAGTGGGCAGGAGCTATTTATTGATACAGGATTGACGAATATGTTTAAACCAGGGGTGCATGTAGCAAATAGGTAAGCAGTAATGTCACCACATTTTATTATATAGTGGCCGGTTTCCAAAACCGGTCATTCTCCGTTTTCTATGTCAAAGGGATTGTCCGAATAGAAGGGCGAAGCAGGTTAAAATGGGAATCGAGAAGTAGTAATGCAGTTAAACCAACTTCAATGTATCTGCAAATATACCAATATGACCATACCTTTCAAATATATTCCAAATTATATTTAAATTAGAAAATATATCCATTATAATATAGTTATATTTTGGAAGGGAGATTATACATAGTGAAAAAATTAGGATTGATCTTAATGTCACTAATAGTAGTTCTTGGTGTTTATACGCCCAGTTCTAAAGCAGCAGGATATGATTCTAAATTCTGTGAACAATTTAAAGGGGTTACTAAGATTTGGTGGGACGGAATTGAATTAAAGCCTGGTCAAATTGGCAGATTAATTGTTTTAAAGGATACTCCTTTGTTTAAGCTTCAAGGGGAAAAGAAAGTATTTTCCCGGACGCTGAAAGCTGGTGAATTCTACCGTATTTATGCCTTTAAACCAGGAATGCTGAGTGTAGGCGGAGGATATTTTGTTGACCGTGATTCTAAAGTAAAGTACGAAACGCCAAGTAAGACAAAACTGCAGGCTGTTCAATGTATCCATAACCCATATGGCTCTATTAGTAATCCTACTGCACTTGGAGATGGCTGGGAAGTAAAGGTTGACGATAGATATGAAGGCTTTAGGCATTATGAAATTGGAATGGTGGAAGCTATAACCGATGGAAATATTGCATGGCAGCTGATTAAAGAGAAAAATTATTATAATGATCCCCCTCCTCCAGGCAAGAAATATGTAATGGCTAAATTCTACTTTAAATTAATTAATGCTGACAAAGAACCTTTTAATGTAAGTTATTATGATTTTGAAGCGGTTAGTAAAAAGGGCGTTACTTATAGTAATAAGTCAGTTGTTATACCGGATCCGGAACTGTGGGCTGATCTTTATAAAGGTGGATCCTTTGCAGGCTGGACAGTATTTTTAGTTGATCAAAACGATGAACCTAAGATTGTATGGAATCGTAAATCTACAGATGAAATATGGTTTAAAATGAACTAACCAAAAGCCCTTCTCAGAGGAGAGGGGCTTTAACTATGTTTCTAAGTACGTCTTAGTAATACAGTGGGTATTTTTACAGAAAAACGACTTATTAAAAATAATTCTATCCATTGGAGGAGTTCCTAAAAAAGGACCTCTTTTCTCTATCTGACCAGATATAGAGAATATCTAAATGTCTGGTCCTTTTTATTTATTTTATATTCTATTAATAGATAGGCCCTAACAATGTTTAATATATTATGATACCTTGAATAAGGAATGTAGAAGTAAATATTTGTATAAAATGATGGCCTATATTGTGTAGGTACTACAATCAAGAAAGGAAGTCATGTCAGTGAAAAAATTGTCTGCAGCATTAGCACTTTTTATGTTTTTGGCCGGATGTAATAATGAGAATAGCACAGATAAGTCAGTTTCTGAAAACAATACTGAAACGGGTGACATAACATCAGAAAATAAATCGGAAAGTTCAACAAATAATCAAGAAGGTCAAAATATTGATGAGAATGAAAACAGCAGTACTCCAGAAACGGATAGCCAAGAACAAGAAGATACCCAGAATGAGTCAAGTAGTAATACAGAGGATAAAGAAGCAGGTACAGAAACAGATAAGAATATGAAAAAAAAGGATAAATACATAGAAAACCTTAATGAAATTGAAAAAGCAGCAGCTGAAATACGCAATACCGATGATGACTCGACATTAGGGATGACAAAATCAGAAGAAGAAATATTAAAAAAGTGGGATCAAGCTTTAAATGAAATCTATCAAGTACTTGAAAAGCAGCTTTCTAAAAGTGAAATGGAAAAACTAAGAGCAGAACAAAGAAAGTGGATCACATATAGAGATGAAACAGCAAAAGAAGCAGCAAAGAAATATGAAGGAGGAACATTGGAGTCATTGGTATATATAGCCTCCCAAGCAGGACAAAGTAACATGAAGATACTTCAAGCATCTGGAATTTATGATAAAGCTGGTAATATAAAATAATAGTTAGTTAACAGTGAATACCTATAGAAGAGTATTCAAATCTGCAGAAAAAGGTATTACCAAGAAAAAAAGTTCATGTTCGCAGGAAGATAATTGCAGAAACTAGATATATTCATAACCTCAAGTAATACTCCAAACTAACATTTTTCCTATAGACCAGTCTAACAGCCTCAAATGTAACTGCATAATAAGCTTCCCCGGCCCTTTGGCCGGGCAGCTTTATAGCGAAGCCTTTTGTTGCAAGATCCTCCCACAGATCAGATGGCTCAAAAGCATAATGAAATTTTTTATTGGGCCTTTTATGATTATTGTTTAAACCCAGTGCTTTCCTTATCTCAGAGTATTGGATGGCTGAGATATCTGAAATTTTTAATTCCACTTTGACATCATCCTCACAGTTACATTAATTCCTCAGTTCTTCAACAGATATATCATAAAGTGCAGATAGCTGTTCCATTCTTGCTAAACTAGGAATATACCTGTCATTCTCCCAGGCGGAGATCATATACACACTTACCCCTATTATTTTTGCTGCTTCTTTTTGAGTTAAGTTACGGGCTAATCGTTTCATTCTTAATTTGTGACCGATAGCTGGATACATATGAAAACCTCTAATGATGAATTGTATAGGTCCATTTTACTAATGGTGAACGACGAGTGTAGTTCTATTCTCACTTCATAAGAAGAGTTCTAACACGAATAAATGGTGTATATCAGTTTGTTGCTTTCAGTATTATAACTTTAGGAATATTCAAGAAGGAGGCAAAGAAGTCATAAATGCCTCTGAACCAATTAACTTAATCCTCAAATGACAAACATGAATTTTGGCGAAATATAATGGTTAGCCATCACCCTTACTGGGTGTGAATTCGGTGAATATGCCTTAAATTTTGTGTAATATTCTTCTCTATATTCGTGTATATCATATTGTATTGAAGAAAAAGAGGAGGCAAAGGATGAAAAAGTTTCTGTTTTTATGCACTTTTTTAATGTTATCATTTCTCATCACAAACACTTCACTGAAGGTACATGCAGAAGAAGACATCATTAAAAAGAACCTGATAACCATTACAGATAACGTTGAGGTTAAAAGGGGAGCAACAATGAATTACCCGACTGTTTTTATTTTAAAGAAAGGTACCCGGGTTTATGTAAGAGATACTTTCGCTGGAAGTGACGGGAGAAAGTGGGTCTCGGTTGTTACACATGGTTATAAGTCAGGCTGGGCACTATTGGAAAAATTTGAAGTGCCTTCACCTGAGGCGGGAAGAAAAGCCTTTATTACAGACCAGGTTGATATCAGGAGAGGGGCACATTGGGGTTATGAACCAGTTGCATCTCTGCAAAAAGGTATGGTTGTCACTCAGGCAGGTACATTCATGACCTTTTCGGGCCAGCTATGGCATAAAGTAGATACAGGCAGAAAACAAGGCTGGTTAGAAAGCCAATATTTCCAGAATTATATAGATTATTACGGGAAAGGATCTATTAGTGTAAAAAATGGCGTAATTAGAAAAGGTGCATCAATAGATTATAGTGTCAAAGCTGCATTATCCCAGGGAACAGAAGTAAATACGTTTGTAAAATTCCTCAATAGCCGGGGTGAAATTTGGTATCATGTTAAAACTCCACAACGGGTATACGGATGGATTAAATCAAGTGAAATATCGGTTAGACCTTATTAAATGAAATGACTTATTCAAAAGAAATAACAGTTTAAGGTAATGACTATGGTGCTGCAGCATTTTTTGCAAGGTTATAGAGACAGGGCAGTGTAAACTGTCCTTTTTTTGATAAAATAAGAATGTGTATACTTTCACAAGTTGACTGGAAGCTGAAAGCTGTATACAGCCATCTCCTGAGATAAGAAAAAGATTTTTATAATAAAGTAATATTGAAATGGAATGAAATTATCTAAAAAGAATTAATGATATCACTAAAAGATATGCAACCCCCTCAGCTGCCATTCTGGTGGCTTTTTAGTGTATTTAATAATAAAGAATTATTAGTTCTATACTACCATTTTATTGGAAATGAATATAGGTATATTCCAATTTTTGTTATACTTAGCATAGTTTTTAATTTGAAAGGAGAAAGTATCTTGCTTAAAAAAATTCTCTCTATATTTCTAGTATCCCTGTTAGCATTCAGCTCATTCAATGTAGTAAAAAGCGAAGCAGCATCAGCACCTATTGGAGTGAAATGGGGAAATTCCATTCTTATTCCTGGTCAGATTGGAAAGGTTACCATTCTCTATGATACAAACTTATACCAGCTAAATTCCAATGGAGAGCTTACAGTATCCCGTAAGCTATTAAAAGGGAATGAGTATCGGGTATATTCTTATCTCAGCAGTCACGGCGGTCTTTATGGTGTAGGAGGAGGAATGTATGTTAAAAAGTCTCCCGCACAGGTAAAATATGAAACTCCTTCATCAACAAAGAAACGGCAAATTCAAAGAATCCTGTTTTTTGACCAGCAATTATTGACCCTTGCTGAGCAGGGGATACTTAAGGGGCAGCCTATTGCTGCGGACGGAACACAGGATATTAAGGAAGTCTATGAGCATTTTAAGAAGATCGGAAACACAGTCCCTAAGCTGGAGAGCACCCATTCTGGAAGCCTTGCTCATACCTTTAAGATGTATACGTATTATACCTATTACCCTCATGACAATAATGTACAGGTGATCGACTGGAACGACGATAATTTTGTTCCAATTACTCCTTATGTTATTCGAGAACTTCTTGGGAAGCCGGAATCGGAAGGAAAGAGTGAAATAAATGGAAAGTGGATTATGAGATACAAAGCAGGAACTTATAATTTATATGTTGGCTTTAGAGGAGATAATGGTTCACAGCTTGATTACCTTCGATTAAAGAAGTATTAACCCAAATTGAAGGCCATGAGCCAATTAAGTAATGTGTAACATGATTATATTTAATGTTGAAAAGAGAGGTACAACCTTGAAACGTTTGATGATTTTCTTATTCCTGCTTTTAGCACTTTCCGGCTGCACTCAAAAAAGCGAAGAAGGAATTCGAACTGAAATATACACAGCAGGAACAACCTATTTAAAATCCATGCAGAAAAGCGTGGAAGAGCTGGACAAATCTCCATCAAAGGGTGTTGTATCAAATTCAGATCACTTTAAGGAAGTATGTACAAAAAAATTTGATTACAGTAAGCTCTCAAAAAAAGAAACAAAGTTTATTGATAGTATTGGAGATTTAAGAATAGCTTACGAACACGTGGTAGACAGCCGCAATTCTAAATATAAAGACAGTTTCAATGAAGAAGCAGCATTAGGCGAATTTAATAGTTTGTCACAAAAATTTGTAAATAATTATAAAGTAGATAAATAGAGTAATTTTAATGCGTGTTAAAGTAAAGGTCCAGCAGAGCTGCCGCTTTCGGCAGCTTTTTCTTATTTGTAAAATTGTTGTAATAATTTATGAGAGGTTTGAACCCCCTCAATTACTTGGAACGTCTAAAAACTAGAAAGGGGGATACAATTGAACCATCTGCAGGAAATTACAGGGGATCCTGATATAGTAATGACTTATATTATGAAGCAGTATGGCACAGAGCTTTCTGTTTTAGCTTATTCCTATATTAGAGATTTAGAAGCCTCGAAAGACATCGTACAAAACGTATTTATCAAGTGCTATACACATCTGGATACATTTGAAGGGCGCTCATCTATTAAAACCTGGCTTTATAGAATTACCATTAATCAATGTAAGGATTATTTGAGATCTCACTATTTAAAGAGGATATTTTTATTCGGCCAAATAAAAGAAGAGGTAACAAAGCAATCCCCTGAGACTATTACTTTACAGAAGTTAGATGAGGAACAGGTTATTAATCATATGATGACTCTAAGCAAAAAGTATCGGGAGGTTTTGGTCCTCAGGTTCATTCATTCTCTCGAAGTCAGGGAAATAGCAGAAGTATTAAATATACCGGCAGAAACAGTAAAGACCAGGATTCGCAGAGGGAAAAACCTGCTAAAGCCTATATTAAAGGAGGAATTTCTGTATGAATAGAAAAAAATCCTTAAAACAGGCCTTTATTAATAAGTATGGGGAGGACCTGCATTTTTCTGATGAGGATATGCAGCTGGTATTGAACAAAGTTCATAGCAAAAAAGTTGAACAGCCTAAAAGGAAATTTAATATGGGCCCCGTTTTAATGTTGATCCTTACACCATTGATTATGATGATTCTTATTTTAAGTTCGGATCACTTGCTGACCGATTCAAAGGATGCTTCAAAGGAACCAGAGCCTGCAGCGGAATCGGATAGGGATTTATTTGGAGATGCAGGGATTCAAACTATCATAAAGAATGACCTATTTACTGAAATTAATCAAACCGTGGAGAAGAACGGAGTTGCTTTTACCATCCATGAAGTTATGTATGATGGAACCCGTCTGGCCCTTGTATATTCCATGGATAAAGAAGAAAGCAATCAGGAAGGAAGTACACACCCCGAGTTTCCTTTCTTTAAGTTGTCGATAGATGGAAAGCCTTTTATTGATTACTCCGAAAGCACGTCCTATGCTGGTGAAAAAAATAAGTTTCTACAGGAGTTCCACCTATATACAGATATCCCAGATCAGTTTCAATTGAGCATAGATATTTTGCGCCTGGGAGAAATAGAAGGTCCCTGGAGCTTTCAATTTCCTATAGAAAAAATCAAAGAGAAATATCATGCTTTAACAGGTAAATCAACTGCAAATGGTGATACAAGTTTGACTCTTAATGAACTGTCCTTTTCCGCAAGTTCCACAAATTTAA
>ERZ1023203.65-NODE-65-length-24201-cov-507.416508_pt1 | contig 24201 bp, 17 predicted proteins | sample MGYA00380444_ERZ1023203 | MGnify/ENA primary metagenome ERZ1023203 (study PRJEB33173, sample SAMEA4830386) | metagenome | study: EMG produced TPA metagenomics assembly of the PRJEB25223 data set... | reverse complement strand
AATGTGAAATATCAATTTAACAACACAGCGTTTCCTCCATGCCCTAAGTGCATGGAGGAAACGCTAGGAGGATCTATGATGCGCCTTGGTTTGTTTTTATCTGTCGCTGTGGTAACTGCTTCAGCCTCAGCCAGCCAAGAAAGTTACTACAATCCTTTTATGGTGCAAACACACCCCCCGATTCAGACTTTACCTAGTGGCACCTCGTCAGCTAATCGGCTTTTGCCACCGCAACAGTTTCCGTATGGTAGGCCTGATTTGACATGTGTGGTTGCCGCCGCCCAGCGCCGTAATATACCTGTCGATATCATGCTTGGTATCCAAAGTGTTGAACGAGGCGAAACCGGCCAGCAGGTGAGAAATCGCAATATGTCTTATGATTTGGGCACTTTTCAGATCAACACCATCCATCTGCCCAGAATTGCACAAATGGGCGGTTCTAAAGACGATCTGTTGAATCGTGGGTGTTATAATGCGGAGGTGGCCAGTTTGCTATTGTATGAAGCGCTGACCCACCCAAAAAAGCAGCATGAAGATATATTCACGCGGGCAGCAGGATATCACTCTTGGAACCCAAAACACAATCAAACCTACCGCCATAAATTAATTTCTTATACAAGGCAGTGGCAGACATGGTTACGTGCTAATAATTTGAGCAATCTGATTAGCTCAAGATTGTAACGCCCGCTTAAGCGGGCGTATCATTTAACTGATATTTTTTGGCAATAGCCTTTGAGATGATTAAAATTTCATCTTCTAAAGTTGGCAGCAGGTCGAAAAAAATACTCAATTCATCGCGTAACTCACCCAGGCTTAAAACTTTGATCATGTCATCAGCTTCCAGTTTTCTGATCGGTACCGCGTGATCGCCTGACCCAAGATTATCCAACTCAAATTCTTGCAGACTCACCAAAAATTCACCGTGGAGCAATAAATTGCCCTCAATGCCAAAATCTTGCATATCACCCTTGGTTGCTTGACTGTGCTGTGCTTGATATAGGCGATTGAGAATGGTTTTTAGGCTTTGCCGGTGAATTACACCGCTGTTTTTGGTACTATTTTTGGTGTCGCCTGATACAATGGCATCTATCACATGCACCGCATCAAATCCCAATGCACTAAAGGGTGGCAGCTGCTTGTTGATAATGAGTACAATCTGTTGGGTATGGTTGTATGTTTCAAGCAGTACCCCTTGTTGCCTCATGCCAAGCAGGTGGCTTAATGAGGCGGGAGCTCCCTCATTCCTTAAAACATAAAAAGGCAGTACTAGATAACCTTTTAATATTAATTCCAAATAACGCAACGCCTGTTTAAATGACACTTGCGCTTCTTGGGTTTTGGCATCTGTTTTTTGTAATTGCTTGTAATACAGATATAAAGCTTGCCAATGATCATTGGGCAGATCCTGAAAAAATGCCGCTTCTGGGTTTTTGTCTTGTCGGCGATAATAAGACACCAAGCTTTTATAGTGAGCACGATCTGAGGTCATCATCTCATAAATATTTTTAAGCAAATCATCCAGCATTTCTTCGAGCAAGACAATCACTTCTATTGATTGTCTTGGTTTAAAGCTTAATCGCTGTAAGATATATTCCCCACCACCCGCGACAATACAATTTTTCAAGGTGGGTTTATCTTGAAGCTGTGGTGGTAATTTTTGTGTTTTATCAAAAGCCATTAATTGAGTTTGTGTGACCTCATTGCCCACCAAAAATTTACGGTGATTATAAAAAGTACGTGGTAGTGCTGTTTGATGTTTTAACAGTCCATCAAGCAGCTCACGGCGGCTTTGTTCTAAAGGCGTGATACCTTTGGGTAGGGTGTATAATATGCTGTTTGGCAAGGGTTTTTTGTGTATGATGTCATCTTGCAAGGCTTTTAGTTGTGCATCATCAAACGGCATATTGCTAAAGATCCAATAATGACAATCAGCCAGCTGTGCAAAGTCGGCTTTGATAAGCGAACCTTTTTGGCTAATTTTAATGTTCAAAATTGGACACTTTTCACCATCTTCGGTCGTGGGATGACCAATCAAAGGCATGGCAAGTATTTTTTTATGTAGTGCATGCTCGCCAAACTTATTAAGTTCTGCCGAAAGTACGGCATCTTTGAGATCTTTTGATATTTGAGCGCATAGGTTATGCAGAGTTAGCCCTGCGATTCGTGACTCAAGCTCGGCTTGAGTGATGTGAGGGCGATACATCACATCGCTGGCGAATTCTAAAAAGCCCTCATCAAAAAAAATCAATACCGCCGACATTCCTGTACGATCTTTAAAGTCTTCATAATGATAAATCGCTTGGTTTTGGTGTAGTAGCGTCAAAAAGCGGGCCATTAACCGAGAGGCAATATCACCGGCTGAATATTTGCTTGACCAATCTTTTTGGCCGGATTGTTTAGTTTGGTTGTTTAAAATGGCGCGTTCAATCATCCCTGACAGTTGCAACATGGCATCCAAAGCTTCTTCGTAGTCGGTCAAATAATCATCGCTCATACTGACCGACTGGAACACCACAGGACTTTTAATAGCAATCTCCGATTTTTCTTCTGTGGGCTTAGCAGGCAATACCGCGCGTGCAAACTGTTTGTACTGATTGATGATGACTTGAGTTTCGGGCGGTTTGGATTCGGTAGGAATATTAGGCAACACCTCACCTACTTTACTGGTCAGATGCGTGATGATGGCTGCTAACAAAGCCTTGGCATAACTCAAGCCTGCTTGTCGCATGTGAGTGATTAAAGTACGATTCCAGTTTTCACCGCGGCTGGCTTTGGGTCCGATGAATAAACGCAGGACTTCTTCATGGGTTTGTTCAGCATTTAATGTCTGTATCTTTTTATACAAATCCAATAAATAGTCAGGGAAATTGTGTGGTTTAAAAACACCCTTTAATACTTCTTCTGATGTTTCAAAAAAACTGAGGATGTATCTGAATATTTGATATTGTGACTGTCGCTTAGGGATCAGCATCTGCCTATGGCTGTCAATCAAAAACCGTCTTTCAAAGTCACTGAGTACTAAAATTTGTGACCATCTGACTTCTTTAAACAAACGCTGGACTTGTTTTACGCAAGCTTTATCAAAACTTGCCACAAAAATTAATTGCCGGACATGCAGGGCTTTATAAAATGCTGGTGTTTCATTTTCTTCGTTGTAAATACCCCAAAAGCTGTCTAAGAATACGGCTTTTAACCCCGTTTGCGTGTCTAGGATCAGCAAAGGCATGTGCTGCATGATAAAGGGCAATCCATCACAAAAGCGCAGTGCTTGAGCGTGCAGGCGGTCGGATCGCTCTTGGTACATTTGGTTAATCAGACCCATGATCATGGCGGAGGATTGCGCCTCCTCAGGCACAGACCAAAGTAAGTCACTTTGAGATAAGTCCTGGGCGTGATAGTCATGAAATTGCTGCCACGGGTTTGGCAGAGCAGCAGCTGTTAATAGTTCCTTGGTGTTGTCTAATTTAGTCATGAAAATCCTCCATTGAGGACAGGGACAAATCATCCTCTTTTTTAGCGTCATCGGTATCTTCGTTTTCTTCCAAACTTTCTAAAGCATCCAAGCTGTTTAATGACGCAAGGCTTGATGAATTACCCTGTGGTTTGCTGGCATGGGTCACCAAAGGTTTTTGATCAACCTTTTCTTCATATTTAACGCTGTCGATGGTCGCTTGGGTCACCGTGGGGACTTCTGTACTTTGTTTTTGAAAAATATGGCTGGTTAAAACAAATAAAGACTCATGATAGATGCGATCCATTAATTCTTCCATGTTCTTGACGGTGACGATATTGCCAAAGCCTGGGATTTTTGCTATGCGATTGTCACTGTCGTGATAGTCCAAAGTACATCCTTTTGGCTCAAAAAATGCGACCATATAGCAAGCTTGAGGCAGCCCAACCAATTCGCTTGATAATTTTAGCACACGCACCTGACCATAGTAAAAAGACAACCAAAACAAGAATTGGTTGATGTCGCTATCAACATCCAAATTATGGTAGGGCGTTAAGAACACACCTGCTTTAACTTGGCTAAATTGATCAGCTTTTACCTGCACAATGGCTTGTGAGGCTTCATACAAAGACAAGTCTTGGATGCTATATAAGGCATAAGGTCGACTGTTATCTTTTTGATGGAATTTCAAAAACATGCTATCGTGAGCAACGCGCCGATCTAAGCTTGATACATAAATACTGTTTTCAGTATCCACAGTGCGACCAAAATCAACTTCAGTATTGCCATAGCGCGACAAAATGGTTAAGTTAGCTAAGCCAGACAACTCAATCATAGAGGCGGCACTGCGGTTGTTGCGTGAGGCTAGGCTAAAGACCGTATTTTGAAGATGATGGGTGGATTTGCTCAGCGCTGCGGTCATGATGAGCATGGGGTTGGCTTCTGTTCCGATGACATGCTGATAATCCGTGGTGCTTTGCACCAATCCTAGCATTAATATGGCTAAAGGTGTACTGACCACCACTTGTTTGTTCTCTGGCTCATAAAACTCAGGGGCGGGCGTTCGGTGCGGATTAAGTAGCTTTGGGACATCCTCTTTGGTGCTTTTGATGAGCAGTTGGGTGTGTTCATGTGCCTTGTTTGCCAGGTGCAAAACGGCGGTGATATTAACTCGGCCATCATGGGGATTGACAGTCAGTTTATGATCGGAAAAAAACTTTTGGCTAAGGCAGATGTACAACAATTCAGATATGTTTTTAAACATGCCTAGGCTTGGTTTGGAGGCAGGTTGTTTTTGCCGCTTATCTAGGTGATGCAGTAAAAATTTCGACACATCCAATAACCCCTTGTCATCTAAAGGTAAGGCAAGCGGATTTTGGCTACCGTCCCATTTTTGCACCAGATGATCAAAAATCGTTAAAATCAGCGTTTGTGGGTTGGTGTGATGAGGCGTGCGGTCAACCACACGCTTGATGATTTGGTATAAGTCATTGTAAAACACATCCAACTCTTTGCTTGGATGGGGTGGGGCGTGGTGGTAATACAGTAAGTGTATATGTTCATCAGCGACTTTGGTTTCATGCACCGCTTGACCATCTGGATACAGCAAAAACCGTCCAAAGACGCTTTTAAGCGTGCTGATACCGTCCAGGGTCGGTACCCCAATCATTTGAGCTGAGTGGGTGATATGGCTATCAAAAAACAAGCGCATCCGCCTGCTCATACTGGCAAAAAACCGTGCTTTTAAAATGTCGGCCTCGACCAACTGACATTTTTGCTGTTCGGGGTGTTCTAGCAACTCTAAGATTTGAACGCTGGTTAAATGTTCATAACCGGCGACTGATGGCTCAGCAGAATCAATAAAAACACCCCCTCCTGATGAGTGCACTTGTTTTTCATAGGGCATTAAAACCGACAGTCTTTGTTTGGCGGGTGTTTTACTTGGTTCAAGCCAATATTGGGTTTGTGTGGGATGCCACTTGTGCTGGCTTAAAAGCAGGTTTGAGTCGGCGGATTGGGGCTTGGGGCGGCTTGGGCTGATGGATAGCAACGAGGGCGGCGGTAAATGCCTATCTTCGTAAGCTTCATCATACAATACCTGTTTTTTAACATCATTAAGGTTGTCATTGTGCTTGGTCTTTTCGGTGTCTAATTCTAACAAAAACACCACCATACCGGGATTGTGTTCACCAAATCCAAAACTATCAAGGAAGCAGGGGTAAACAATGACCCCTGCTGGTGATAAATCAACAAATACCTGTGTGACCATCAATTAGTATCCTGGTGCAGGACTACTTGCCTCACCGTGTCTTATTCTGGCTGCTTGATTGGCGGGCTTGTTTTCAGGCGTATTTTGCTCATTTTCAGCGTCAAAGGCAGGCATGTCTATGCTGATATTTTGTTCGGCGATGGCATAAGCCTCCTGTATTTGCTGCTGGGTTGGTGCAATGCCGGACGCTTCATAGGATTGCTCAATCTTGGCTTGCATCATAGATTTATGGGATCTTGACAAGTCTTGATCTTGATCTTGACGCTGTGTGCGCACAGACTCTGGCGTAATGGCGTTGCTGACATCGTTTTTGTCTTTTTGCATGGTGAAAAAGGCATATTGTAAGTTCTCAACATGAGCCAAGGGAGATTTTGCCTCCTTGCTTAGCATGGCCAGTTGTGGCAGTGCAGGCGATTTCGTTTCAAACATTTTGTCAATGGCACGCGAGGTGTGGCTTAAGGCAGCATTGATGTGCTCTAAATCATTTAAAGGATTTAAGCTAATGAGTTTTGGCTCCGATCTGTAATCGGTGCGATCAATGTTGCGATACGCAAAGCTGGCACCTGGATTCATCTCGACATGGATGCCTGGAGCAAAAGCCGGAGGATAAATTCCCTCTAAGTTTTGGAATGATCCCGGGCTATTATCCAAAGGAATGATCAAAGAACCGCCTTTATTCCCTATCAGATGCGGCTTGTAGGCTGCAATCGGGTTGGTGGTGGCATAACCAAAGCTTGAGGTGTGCAGTTTTTCATTGCGATTAAAAACAGAGGCACTGATTTGGCTTTCAAGTTTTGTCCCTAATCGATGTTCAACTTCTGTTAAGACATTCCCCATGCTTAACTTGTTACCAAAAGATGCAGCCATTGCCGTCAAACCGGCATCTTCTAATATCTGCTTCTCACTGTTGCGTGCGTTCTTGCCAGATGTTCTTGCGATTGGTTGGACTTGCTCCAAATAGCCAGCATAGCGCATCAGTTTATTATCTGAGCTTTTATCGGCTTGGTATGCAACCTCAGCGTTCATCTCAGACCCATTGTACCACTCATTGAATGAGGCGCTGTCTAGGTCGTTCCAGCGTTTGACGGTGGCGATTTGAAAGGTCGGATGCGTTAAAATGCGCTGCTTTTGCAGCTCCGGCGTTTGCAGATCATTGTGGCGTAGGCTCGCCATGTCTTTCATAATCTCACCATACACGCTGCTTGCACGAGGCAGGTTTGTCACAGTAACTTTATCCAGGTGGTTGTCATGATCCATATAATGTGTGGTCAGCTGCTTGGTTGGTAACAATTTTTCAAAATATTTGTCACGCATCCCCGTAGGACCTTTATGAAACCACTCGGGTGCTTGAATACTGCCAAATTTTTCATCATTTGGATTTAGTACAATCGGGCCAGTATTTTCTTCTCGTTCCGCCAGGAAAATGGCACGCAAACCTGTATTGGCGGCGTATTTTTTTTCAATATCCGTCAAGGCATTGGTTGTGCGCTGAATGTCAATTTGTGTTGCTTGCTCAAGGTTGGCACTGTTTAAAATGCGTTTAGCGATTGTGGGGTTGGCACGCAAAATTTGTAACATTTGTTCGCCAACCTCAAAGGCTTCAGCCTCTGGTTTTTCATTAATATTTTTAAGTAATTGATTTTCAGGGCTTTGTAGCTGTCTTCCATCTAGGCTTTCAACATAATGACCAACCGATACCCGCAAAGCACCAATCTCTGATTTGATCAGATTTCTAAAGTGTTCGGTGAGTTTGCTGTGTTTTGACTGGCTGTAATCAAAAGTCGGTGGGCGACCACCAGCACTTTCTTTACGCTCACCTAAGTAATCTAAGGTTGCTTGATCTCTTAGGTGTACAATGTCTGTCAGTTGGTCAGTGATACTTTGGGTGCGCGCCTCTGCGGTGGTATTTCGACTACTGGTTTTGTCTGGCAAATCGACATACATACCAAAACCTTGGCGTGTTTTATACCCATTTTTAACCCCATCCTTACCGGCTTCTGTGGGCGTTTTAGACCAGACATCCAAAACCAAACCCGTGTTTAGTCCCATCAAATCTTTATGATGGGTTGGGGTGTTTAAATGCGCTTGGTGATATTCACTAATCGCCTTGCCAAGCTCTGTGTGGAATTGACGAATCCCTGTGGTTCTTAACTCTGAATCAGGGTCAGCCACTGAGGGAATATGGCTTAGTGCAAGTGGAACTTCATTTTTTACCGCCACGTTTGAGCTGATAGCGACATAGCCTTTGTTTGGGGCTTTGGCAAGCCCTGTACTCTTTTTTTCAATATCGGCAGCCGCTTTGGAGTCTTTAGACCAATCCAAGTCACGCAACTGGGCTTCTTGCGCGCTCATTAAATGTGTGTCCCCCATCATTACGCGTTTGGTGGCAAACACCATACGCTCTTTTTCTGAGGTGTCGTACTCAGAGTGCAGTGCCCCGATGTTATCGACTTCGTTTTCGATCTGACGAATGGCTGAGCGCGGGCTAAAAATCGGTTTTAATGCCAAAGCTGTTGCAGTTACCACCTGGCGGGCCAAAGGTTTGCTGGGATTGTCTGGGTTTGGTAGTTCAACGGTATAGCCATCAAATACATTTTGTGCATTAGCATCATGGCTGGTCAAAACCAAGCCTTGTGCTCGGAAGATGTGACCTTTGCGACCTGATGCGGTCAGATTGCTGATTTTATTTAATGCGTCTGCCGGCGTGCTGGTGTCAATGTATTCATCACCCAATACCGATTTGACCATATCTTGAGTTTTGGACGCAAAAATTGCTTCATAGGACGAATTTTTATTATTATCCAACTGACTGGCATTGCTTAGTTGGCGAGCGGCATAGACTTCATTGCTGCTTAAGCTAGAGGCGGCATTATCACGGAAATGGGCCAGTCCGTCCGTTTTTTTTACGCCTTTATTTTTAGACACCTTGGTGATATTGGCGGTGTATTGGTAGTTTTTGGCCATCTCTTGGGCGACCTCGCCTGCTTTTTTTTCACTTTCAGGCAGGGCGATGAGTAATAGTGGTGGCTGATTATCTTCGTTGGTGAGCAACATGGGGTTTAGGCTTTCAGCCAATAAAAATGGCTCATTGTGTTCATTATGAATGATACCAATGGCCGTGATGCTTTGATTATCGGCCAAGTTTCGGTTAATGTGTACGGCCATTGTCAGACCCTCCTTGTGGTACTGTCATAACAGCAAACAAGATACAATGTGTTTTTAAAAAAATACATTGTATGCTTTTTTAGTTTGCATATTCTTAGAAATAGTTTAGAATAATCATAGCATAAAACAGCAATATACACTACATACACCAAGTAAAAATTTTCACCATCAGACAAGTAGGTTTTGAGGATAAGGTTATGGCAAGACCCGGAAAACACGGCGGCGTTAATCTGAGTTATAATGAGTTAAAAACACTCGTTGAGGGATTGGATGTTAGCCGTAATGATACTGTCAGTCGACTGGGTGTGCCTTTGGAGGGGCACTTGGATTTTTTGGTTTATGACCTAGCCAGAACCACTGGAATACAATACTGGGGAGCAGGAAAACCGTTTGAAAATAGTGGGAATTCCAGCCATTTTCACTATGATTCACGTGGTCGATTTGAAGAAAAAGACCGTATCGGAGTCAGTTTTTATCCAAATTTAAAGCAGGAAACGGTTACGCCGACATCCTCTGAGGATGAACAAAAACAAAAATATGCAGGCTTGAAATTAAAGCCAACCATTGTTGCTAAGATCCATGGTGGGGATGTGATTTCTCACAAAATAGACCCCCTGGAATTACCCGGTTCTGAGCTTGATAAACTACTTAAGCATTCTTTATTAAAAGTAAAAGATGAAAACACAGGGCAGTCACGCGATTTGATCGCATCCGACCTAAAATTAGCCCAAGGCACCGCTACAAATGGCAAACCTTGGCAGGGTCTGTATTTAGATCATCGCCTCGAATATGACAAAGATTCGGTGGCTGCGATTGAAAAAGAACACGGTAAAGATACTTTGCAAGCTAGAATTGAGAATTATGCTCAGCGTTATAGCAACAACCTAGATGTTAGCAAAGTCAAATCACGCGATTTTCAAAAACAATTTGCGGCGGGCATGGATGCAGCTCTAGTGCAACAAGCGGTGTATGAACAAGCACACCCTAGGGAGCAGGGTAAAAACCGTTTCCTAATACGCCAATCCAACTACTTAGATCGTGCTACCAAAGATACCATGACCTACGGCATTGGCAATCTAAAAAATGTCTGGGAAGATTTGTACCGGAAAGGTTCTATCCTCCTTGCATCAGAATTGAACGAAAATGAGCCTTTAGGTAAGTTTTTTATTGATACAATGAAAAAAGGCTATGAAGAAAGCGGTAAGAATCTGGATTCACGGCAAGCGCTACACAATTTAAAAGAAAACTCAGCCACCTTTTTGATCTACCAAAAAATTGATGGCAATAATGAGGTACAAAAAGTGGTTCAGCGGGTCGGTGCCATTAAATCCCCCAACATGGTATCTGAGGCCGACCACAAAGATAAAAAGTTTTTATCCGGAGGCGGTGGATTTGATGCGCATTACATCGAGGTTCTTGGCAGCATCGATCCTAATGCTGATGTTAAACCACCGCAGAATATCTTTATTTTAGAGGGTATTAAAACCGCCGTTGATTTTGCTGCTGCCTTAGATTTGAAACAAGATACCGACAATCATAACACTCATGTGGTGCTATCAGCAGGTAGTGCTGACAATGTAGTTTTGCTATCAGAGTCAATGGCTAAGCTGCATGAAGATGCCATGATTGCAGTGGTCGCCGATAATGATTTGGCTAACAGCTTACAAGACACGCATCATTCAGAAAACACTGGTGTTGTGACGGCGATTAAGGCAGTTAACGCCGTACGGCAGGCACGCCAATCATTGGGCGTACATCCAAATAGTACCTATTTAATCCCGCCTGCGATTGGGCGGCGCAATACTGATGTTGCCGATTTGCGCGAGCATTATATGAAAAGTGTTGGCGAGAAAATTGTCGAATCATTAAATAACATAAACGCTGCTCAAGAATATAAAGGCGTGAATGTTGATGAACAGATGCAAGATCGAGCCAAAGCCTATGCAGGTAAAGTGTTCACAGGCATGTTTGGGCAAACCATCGCCAATACAGTCAATAATGGGCTGCAAGCCGCCAGAGAACGCGGAGAGGTGATCCATGCACCAACTTTTCAGCCAGCACCGCTTGAGCCAATAGCTACCATTGGATTGGTTAAGCCATTACCGCAAACCTTTGGCAAACCAAGAAGTCAAGCCAACCCGGAAAACGCAGCATTAAAAGCACGCATCCAAGGCAATGCCGTCACTTTGATGGAAAATGCCTCGGAGTTTATTAAAGACACCAACCAAAGCATGTGGTCGCACCTTGGGTTTCGTCAACGCTATGACAAGGGTGAGTTGGTTGAACTAAAACAAACGCGTTCTTCTGAGCGTGTGGCCAATGTTGCAGCCTTGATGGTTGATACGTTAGTGCCTGACCACCCCTTGCATGATGTGGTCAATGAGGCTTTGGTTAACGCGTATTTGAACAGTGACCAAAAAAATCCCATTGATATGGCCAATACTAGCTATGCTAAAATCGCTTGGGGCTGGCAACAACTGGGGAAAGCGCTACAAAAAAGCAATGCGAACGGTTCGCAGCGTTCGCTGTTTCAATCCTCATTGGCAAGCTTGGCCATCAGTGCGTTTTCATCAAGCCGGGATCAAGCAAATGAGGCGTGGACTCATTATAGCAACTTAAAAGATCCCATCAAAAAAAATGATTACGCAGCCATCAACCCATCAACCACCTTATTGACGATGGCACAGCTGATTTCAAAAGATATTGCAGACCATTCAATCACCGCTGAGCGGGGTGGCTTGGGTCGTGTTCGCGTTGAAGATCGGGTATATCAAGGTATAGTTGAGGGCATGAATCGTGAGCTTGACTCCGTGGATAGCAAGACGCTTCAATACAGTGGGTATGTTCATGAGCCGCTTGAGACGATGGGTGCGGCTTTTGAGTTTTCTAAACACTATGTGAGCGCTTTAAAGACCGCTGATATTTTAGGTTATGAATACCGTGGGGCAAAAGAGGGATTGAGTGCCGAAGAAAAAACAGCACGTTATGAAAAATCACATTCTTATACCAAATTTGCTGAGCTGGTGCAAGACAAGGTGTTTTCAGGTGCAAATAAGGGCGATCCAACTGAATTTTGGCAAAAGGTGGAAGCCATGCACCCTCAAGTCTTGGATGACCTGGAGGATTTAAAAGAGCTGGGTGACAGGTTTGGGCTTGATTTTGCCGATGAGTCAGCTTCTTCAAATCTTTATAAGGTTAATTCTTCACCGTTTGTACCGCAGCAGCTGCCAACCGCGATGGTACAGAGCATGACACTGTTATCAAAACATATCAGCGATTTGGAGATATTTAAACGAGATATGAGTACACTGACGGTTACAAACGCTGCCAATTCTACCCTCGATGCTAATCAACAACAACCGCACCTTGAAACAAAGGCAGGTGTTAAACCTGCCCCAGAAGATAGCTATACCCCATCGCCTTGATAGCGGCTTTGAACTGTTAAATCAAATTAAGCAAGTAAGGGTAATTATTAAGTAATTTAATTAGCACACGCGCTGCGCCTGATGGCACCCGTGCACCATACTCCCAAGCCTTTAATGTGCTTTTTGGCACACCTAATTTTTTGGCAAATTGGTCATGATCCATGCCACTACGCAAGCGGATACGACGTAATAAAATATGCTCATTACCATCTGCAGGGATATTATCAGCCCCTTGTATTGTGCCTTGCTTTAATACCGATAGGATTGCTTTACTTGCTTTTGGGTAGGCATTAGGATTTTTTAGTGCTTCTTGTACCTGTAAGATATCTTGATCTGTAATGGCGGTCAAATCAGCTACAGTAGCAGTAATTTTTTTAGATTCTTTAGTCGCTTGTGCTTGAGCAGTCTTGAGATTTTTTTTCTTTTTTAAGTTGTGGTCTTTTCTTATAACAGAATATTTTTTTGATGCTCTATGTGTATCCGTGCCATCTGCATGCAAGCTATTAGGCATACTCACAGCTTGACTAAAATCAGCATTTTTTGAGCGTACAGGATTTGAGGTTGTTACCTCTGCTAAACCAAGCGTACGTTCCCATTGACTAGGCGGTAAATCTTCATTCACGGCTTCAGATCGCTGTATTGAATTGGCTGGGTTGACATGAGGTATGAAAACATCCTCTTTTTTTATGGCAATTTCACCCTCGAGAACCCCACGCCTTTGTTGTTCATGGTATAAGTGCAAACGGTCATAATCAATCCCTAATTTTAAGATTAATTCACGTGGATCTTCTATGTTCTTTTTGCCATAACTTGAATCGTATTTAACGGTGCGCTCAGAGAAGTCTTCAGGCTCATTTTCTATAAAAAAGTCTTGAGTGTGCGCCAAAGGGCGACTCATAGGGGAGTAGTTTGCGTATCTTGAACCTAACTCCTGTACATGATTATCGACGATTTTCTGTAGTTCAATCTCATTGATTTGATCTGCTATTTTTTCTAGTTCACGAGTCACACGTCTAAATAGCTGAAATCGTATGTCCTGTGGATTAGCTTGATTTGCCAATACAGGAATTTTCATAACTGCTAAATTTATCGTATTTCTGACTGTGCGAGGATCAACTTTCGCCATAATCACACCAACATTAACTGCCAAAAAATTATGGCTCACTTTCAAACCAAACCCAAATTATAGTAAGTCTTAACATATCAATAAAATCAAAATCTAATTAAGCTTGATTTCTGATATTCAAATGTTAACATGCTAACACAAAGTATATTAGATTACAAGATTAGTCAATTGTGCCTGGAGGTACATTGTATCCCATCTCATTTACCTCATTTGCCACTAAAATCAATGGATTTTAAGTAGAGATGAGAGCACCATCATGCTACAATGTAATTACCAACATAACTATTCCTGTATCATGGCAACCCAAACAAAACCCCTGGGGTTGAGAGGGGAGATGTACCTCCTTATAGCGGTGGGAGTAGGTCAGTATGTTGAAAACACATTAGATTGTCTTTGAATTTGGAGCTATTTATGAAATTAATGAATTCAGTGGCTTTAGGGCTGGTGATTTGTTTACCCTTATATGCCAATGCTAATTTGTCTAGTGTACCAACTTATGATCAAATTGGTGTGCAATTTCTCCCTATCTTTCCTGCAGAGATGGATGGTGATAAAGATGGTGATGGTGTACCAGACAGTATGGATGCCTGTCCTAATACCCCCCAGGGTGTACAGGTTGATGCGAGAGGTTGTCCTATACCTGTTATATATCAAGAGCATCTACAAATGGAATTACGAGTATTCTTTGATTATGATAAATCAATCATCAAACCACAATACCGTGAAGAAGTTGCTAAGGTTGCTGCACAAATGCGTGAATTCCCAAATGCCTCAGCAACCATTGAGGGTCACGCCTCTAAAGAGTCTGCTCGCTCAAATGCAAGATACAACCAACGACTGTCTGAAGCGCGTGCCAATGCGATTCGCTCAATGCTTATCAGCGAATTTGGCGTATCGCCTCAGCGGTTATATGCGGTGGGATATGGATTTAATCAACCCATTGCTTCAAATAGCACCGAAGAGGGCAGAGCTGCTAACCGCCGCGTAATTGCGGTCATTCATGGCGACCGCACACAAACCTACATCCCTCAATAAGCTTCATGTTAAAGGCACCTGCTGACAGTACCAGACAGCTGCTTTTAATGTATTTGGCACGCCAAGGCGTGTATATTAGGGTGTTTGTTCCTCATAACATGGCGGAATTACTCGCTATAATTGATTTGTCATTTAATTTTGGATTTGATATGTTTGAATTGATTAAAAGAAAGCTTGGACCACTGTTTGAGGGCGTAACACCTCTTGAATCATTAGCATGGCATGAACCTTGCGATTGTTGCGGTCGATCTGCCGCCTTATTCGATCACCAAGGATTTGTATTTGACGGATCTTCTTTGACACAGGTGCTGTGTGATGCGTGCAGCTTGTTTGTGCTACCGAATGAAAAGATGGGCTATGAGCTTGGCAGTACACCTTATCGCCTTAATTCATTTAAAGGCGGCTATTTGATTATTCCGACCAATGACGACCCTTGTGAAATTTGGCTGGGTGGTAAATATGTCACGCGCTTTATTAATACGCCCTCATTGATTTGCAAACCTGTTTCAGGCAATGCTGCGAATTTGGCACTATTGGAAGATACGCGTGATAAATTGGTCATCAGCCTAAGCCCACGCCGTGAGATTTTTTTGCGCAATTTAAGACAATCGAATCAGGATCATTTGTTCATTGCCTCAGAGCAGGGCTGTTTGCATGTACGTTTGCAGGATGTGCCTTTATTTGAGTCATTGCTTAGTGCACCTAAAAAAAAGCAAAATGAAGAAATTGCTTATGCGTTAAGCTCGGTAAAACGAGGGCAAAACACGCAAAGGGTGCATAAGATTTTAGAAGAGATTTATGAAACACTTAGCGAAGAACAGATGCACGCTTTGACCCAGGCGGCGAATCATCCTGATAGTTTGATTTTTATTGTATCAGCACTAAAAACCCGTGAGGTAAAAAAATGAGCCAGATTGTCACCTTATACCATCATGCTTTGCAGGCACCAAAACCGCAAAGTGGTTTAAATCCCCAGCCAGCAAATCTTCACGATCTGATTTATCAGACACTGGAGGCAACTGTATTTAAGCAAGATGGTAAGCGATGGTTTGATACCATCAAAGACCAGCAAAGATTGATTTTGTACTGGGATGCTAAAACTTCACGCGCGGTTATCCGGAGTGCCACCAAACCCCCTGAGCATTTGGGTTTTAAAACAACCACACATCAGATTAATAAGGGTGAGGTAATCCGCCTACAAGTGCGTTTGGCGTGTCAAAAAAATACCTCTGGCCAACCAGGTAAGAATTTTTTACAGCGCATCGGTATGAGCAAAGAAGAGTTTTTGGCCTCTGATCCGCGTGGAAAGGGTAAGTACAAACTCAACGCCGCCGAAAAGAAAAATTATGTGACTAATGTTTTGAAAAATGCAGGTTTGGCGGTTGATAAATTGCATTTGTCGCCAAATTATTCCACCGCAGTACGTTCAATTAAATTTAATGTGCAGACAGTGGATGTCACTGCTATTTGCACCATTGAAGATGTAAAGAGATTCGCTGATGCCTTAAAATTTGGGATTGGTCGATATAAAACATACGGATTTGGTTTGATTCGATTCCAAAAAATTGAACATAGTAATGAGTAGGTGATTTATGCTAAAAAAATCTAAAGCAAATTCTGGGGATATGTCATTGACCGCTTTGTATGATTCTTTGGTGTCATTAGGCGGTCGCTATCAAAAAGAACAATTAAGCTATGCCAAAGAGGTTGAGGCACTTTTGACCAATAAACAAGGCGGCTTGGGTGTCTTAGAGGCTGAAACAGGTTTGGGTAAAAGCATTGGTTATTTGTTGCCGGTATGTTTGTACCTAGCAACCCACACAAAAAAAGACCCAATTTTAATTTCAACACACACTAGAGCCTTGCAGCTACAACTGTTAAAGTCAGACCTGCCTTTGGTTGCCAAGGTGCTACAAGCCTCAGGTCTTGATATGCCTGAGTATGCCTTTCGTATGGGGCGAGCCGCATTTTTCTCGCCTGGTCGAGTATTTCATTTGGCCAGTAAAGCCAAAAGCAATCGTAAGAAATTTTTGAGCTTTGCTCAGCAGGTGTCGGTAATTTGCCAGCAGGGGACAGGTTTATGGCAGGATTATGTTGAGGAATATGGTGAGCTGCCTTTTAACCTTAGTCCTGATGATGTGTGCTTATTAGATGGGGGGCAGGTTGACAATCCTGCCTATCAAAGACACATTGAGCAGGCAAAAAAGGCACGCCTTGTCATTACCAATCATAGCTCTATCTTAAACCAGCATATTTTTACCCAAAATGTTCACATGGTTGTTATGGATGAGGCACATGAAATTTTGGATGTCTGTACCAGCATGACAAACTATCGGTTGCAGATTAATAAAATACGTAGCGTATTAGAGCATCTTGAGCTAACATCTCATAAAAAAAATCAGCTAAGTGCTTTGTGTCAGCAGCTGGAGGATAAGCTTTTATCCTTGAAAGCACAAGTATCTGATAGCACAGCCATTGCCACTGAGCAAATGTTTTCTGAGCAAATGCAAGATATTGGCTTGACCGTGTCCGATCTATTGCGTCAGACTGAAAAATTGTACCAAAAACTTAGTGAGTCGATGGGTGATGATGCTGAACAAACAGAGATGGTACAAATTGACTACTTAAAACAGCTCAAGGAGATCAATCAGTCATTAACTGGGTTTTGTTTAAAAGATGGATTTCGCAGGCGGGGTGTCGGTTTTAGTAAGAAGCGCCGCACCCCATCACTTAGCTCATACAATCCTAATGCTGGCTTTTTATTTGCAGGGCGAATGGCGCAGATTACCAATAGAGTCTTATTGACTTCGGCAACTTTAGGCGATCTCAAGAGTGGCGATTTGTCTTTTACGCGCATTCGTCATGATTTGGGGCTTGGTAAGATGGATGTGGTGGTGGTTGCGCGGTTTGCACCGCAGCACTATGGTGAAATGAAGTTTGTTAAAACATCAAAGCAAATTGCCAAGCCTGTTAAAGAGTTTGAAGAGGGCGTTGCTCGATTCGATCCTCAGTGGTTTAAACATACGGTAAAGATGATTGAGGCAGCCGCAAGCCGTGGCCCAACCCTGGTGCTAACCAATTCTTTTGCTGAGGTAGAGTATCTACAACGCAGATTACAAGGACAAGAGGGTTACCTATTCCACAAGCCTGAGTTTAAAGTCAGTCAGATGATTGAGCAATTTTCTCAAGGCGTACAATCCCAAGAGTATCGTTGTTTGATTACCCCCTCGATGTGGCATGGTGTTAGCTTGCGCAGTACAGATGGGATTCAGCTGATCAGCGAGCTTGTTATCACACGCCTGCCATTTAAGCCATTTGCTGAGGATGAACATGAGATGTTTAAAGAGTCCATGATGTTAAGAGGCTATTCACCGTCCTCTATTGATAGTATTGCCGCTGTTGGTCGTATGCGTCAGTGTGCGCATAAGCTTAAGCAGGGGTTGGGTCGGGGTATCCGATCCCCTGATGATTCTGTGACGGTGTGGTTTGCCGATCCTCGCTTTACCTTTGATAGTCAGACCAAAACGGGGTTGATCAATGCCATTCCTGATCGCTTTATTTCCAACTATATGAATGGTGAGATATTTGGTGAAATCACAAAAAAACAAAAAAGGGTGTTTTTATGAGTAGGTTTGAAAGCTTTGAAGTACAGTTGTCTATTGGAACACCTGTTTTGACATCACCTTACCCAATCATGTTGGATGGACTGCTTTATTACACTATTGCAGCGGTGCATAATCTTGATCCTGAGTGTGAACAAGACAAGGTCACCCAGATATTAGATACCTTGTTGGCCAAGCACCCAACTGGTGTGTACCATGCTTCGCAAGCCATCTATTTGCGCAATGAAACGCAATCTATTAATTCCATTATTGTTTCACAAGCTACATTTATGGGGTGGGAGGATTACCCCCATCCTCCGCATCCGTTGAAAAAAAATATTGTGTACAAAACTGGTCGTTATCGCAATCGTATGACCAAAAACAATGCGGTCACTCCTGTAGGGTTGAAATTTTATGCGCATGGCGATTATAAGCTTTGTCAATATTATTTAAATCAAGTGTCTGGCGTGGGTAGAAGCCACCACCAGGGACATGGTGAGGTGCTTGGGCTTGTGTTATCAAGCATACCTCATGACTTAAGCTTAATCAATCAAGATGGCACATTAAATCGCCCCTTGCCAGTCAAGTGGGCGGTGGATCAGGGTTTTGATGTCAGCGACTGTTTGAGAGAATTACGTTCACTGAACCCACCTTATTTATCCAATAGGGCGGTGGAACAGTACTCTCCCATCCAACAGGTTCAAATGGCACATATCATATAATTTTTATTTATTTTTACAATGTCACTACCAGAAGAGGTAAATTTTATGCAAAAATCATTGATTTTTTCAGGTCGCATCACCACGCTAGAACCAGTAAATGTCACCTTGGCCGAACGCGAGGGTATGCCAAAAGACAATCGTGGTCGCCCCTATATTCCTGCATCTTCATTGCGTGGATTGCTTCGCCATCGCGCGATGGAGGCAGCACAGGCGATTTATGTTGAAAAAGGGCAGCCGTTGAGCGTTGATGATATTTATATGCTGGCTCAAGGCGTTGATACCTCACGCCGATATGCCGATGTCATAAAAAATGGTTCGGTATCGGTGGGTGCTAATAACCGCTACCGTGTGAATCCACAAATGAGTTTGTTTGGTCGCTGGCAAATGCGCGGAAAATTGGCCGTGGGTAATGCGTATGCAGACAGCAAAGATGCCTTAATTACAGTGGGTGATGGTGCACGCTCGCATGTCTTTGAGCGCAGTGAAAGTCTAATGGGCTTTGTGAGCGCAGGCGAGCTGGATTATTTGTCTGAAATTTTAAATGCTGACAGTGTTAGTGCAGAAGCCGTTGGTGATATCAAGGCACAGATCAAGTCCTTGCAAAAACAAATCCGCCTTACAGATGATTCTATTGAGCGTGAGCAGTTGAACGCTCAGATTGAAGAATTAAAACTTAAACAGCGTGAAGTAAAAGATGCGCGTGTGGGTGCTTCTGAGTCTATCCGCCGACCAATTGAGGGTTTTGAGGCCATTGCTCCTCATGTGCAGTTAGAGCATCGCTTTCGTTTGGTATCGCCAACAGATGAAGAAATTGAGTATTTTTTGTGGTGCCTGGCGTTATTTTCAACCAACCCAACGATTGGTGGCCATGTCAATCTTGGTTGCGGCTTAGTTAGTGGTGAGTGGGATATATACGAAACCAACCTAACGCAGATGACTCCTAAGCTTGTCGGTCATGTGTCAGTAGACATGGTAGATGGGTTTAAATTTAATTATGAGTCTAACGCCAATATCAATCCTGACAATATCACCCAAGCGTTAAAAGATGGAACGCTGGATTTGTCAAAATTTGAGTAAATGACCAATGAATAACAAGTCGCTTGTAACTTATTGAATTTAATTAATTTATTTTTTAAGTAAAATGGATTGGTTATTTGGGTTTGAGCGGCTTGTAATCATTGATATGCCTTACTTTGGTTGATTAATTTAATTGTGATATATCGCGTTGGCGATTGTTAATTTGAAGTAGCACGCTTAGCCGTTCGCCCAGATGTGATATATCGCGTTGGCGATTGTTAATAAGCAAACACACCGAAGATTTCAAACAAAAATGTGATATATCGCGTTGGCGATTGTTAATATCGCTGATACGCCCATCTTGATGGTTGGGGCGTGATATATCGCGTTGGCGATTGTTAATAAAACGTATTTAAATACCTACCAAAACGTATTGTGATATATCGCGTTGGCGATTGTTAATATCAGCAGACAATGAAAATGCGGATGAGCGTAAGTGATATATCGCGTTGGCAATTGTTAATTTCGAGCAACAACCAAAAAACTGCAAAAAGCAGTGATATATCGCGTTGGCGATTGTTAATAAGCAAACACACCGAAGATTTCAAACAAAAATGTGATATATCGCGTTGGCGATTGTTAATTATATTCTGCTTGCTCAAAGTAATATTTTTCAGTGAGATATCGCGTTGGCGATTGTTAATAGTAATAAATATTGCTACTGCCAACCTTTCGGATGATATATCGCGTTGGCGATTGTTAATTAAAAATTGTTCAAAAAACTGATAAAATCGGAGTGATATATCGCATTGGCGATTGTTAATGGGCTCTGCGAGGCTAAAGTACTGCTAATATTGTGATATATCGCGTTGGCGATTGTTAATATACCAACTAACAATATACGGAATATCATCTTTGTGAGATATCGCGTTGGCGATTGTTAATAAAACAACAAAACGCTACCCAGAGAGTCGATAGTGATATATCGCGTTGGCGATTGATAATTAATTTTTTTTCCATCTATAATTCTGTCATTGGTGAAATATCGCGCTGGCGATTGATAATATCTGGATTTTTAAGTGTCACACGATTGCCAAGTGAAATATTGCGTTGGCGATTGATAAGAACGACCCAAATATCTTCTCCGTCATACAAATGTGAGATATCGCGTTGGCGATTGTTAATGCCGTTATTCCCGATGAGTTGCGTCATGAAATGTGAGATATCGCGCTGGCGATTGATAATAAAAATCAATTGTTTTTAATTGAACATAAATCGTGAAATATCGCGTGGGCGGTTGATAATTGCGATGGTAGATTGGTGACCATTAGCGTGCAAAAGTGAAATATCGCGTTGGCGATTGTTAATAATCGTATTTTAATGTAATTTCATCATCACAAGTGAAATATCGCGCTGGTGGATAAGCGAGTGGATTTGTTCCCAAAAATTAGAGCATTTTACGACTTGCCACAGAATAGCGATAATGGCGTTACTGAGATTTCATTTATCACAACAGCAGGTACGGCTCATCATGAAGTACTAAAAGGAAATGCAAAACAGATTTACGCCAAGCTCCTTACCATGATGGTGGCGTAAAAGCAGTTCGTGGACAAAAATACAACGGGCAATTGTTGAATAATGATATCACTCCTTATAAAATAAACACAAGATTCTATCGCGTGGATAATAGAGATATGGATATCGCCATCAAGAGCAGTTATCGAGCTCTGCATACAGCCAATGCTTCACAAGTCTATGGTGCTTTTATTTATGGCAGTAGGAGTTTGTCTGATTTGAACTTTGCAATTAATCGCTTGACTGCTTAATTATGAATATTGTTGATAACGCAAAAAATGAGCTAGACGCTCGCCACATCCCTCAAGATGTAGCGAGTGTTTGTCTTGCGATTATCAACCATGTGTCAAAATCCCCAAAAACTTTCTCTCACTTGAGCTTTATGGATTTATATCGCATTAGCCCGAGAGTTGATGACGACAGCTTTTATCAAGCGGTATTTTTGTTAACCAGGCATCCATATAATATTCTAACTCAGAACTTTGAAGCCTGGCACCCAAGAGATGGTTTTAAAATTGTACCAAATAAAGAAGAGATCATAGAGGCAATGAAAACTAGCGATTTCTTCAATCCTTTTACTGGGCAGAGCTTAACCGAACAGGAGTTTGGAGAGCAGGTACTAACTTTTTTTTCACCCTCAGATGAATTGTTGGAAATGTTTAATGCTAAATAATTCGCAACTATCCAATAATAAGATACGTCAATACCATATATGAGTTATCAATGGATTGGCTTATTCCAGTCTTGATTACACCATCCAGCACATGACACTAGATTTTCGACATAATCCAAAATACTAAGCAAATTACGTCTTATATAAATTAATTTTAATATAGCCATTATAAAAAATAACTATTATCAGTGGACGATGATCACATGAAGAGTAGAATAAGTGGTCACGTAAAGAGTGGAATGAGCGATCATTTGGTGTGGAATATGCAATATAGAAAATTACTCTTGTTCAAGGTTTTAAGATCTTAATTATCGTTGGCGTATTACACACATGTATTGAGCTGTGGTCGGTCGGCCAAATTGCCCTTTTCATGAACTAAGCATTTGGTTCATTTCCTTTAACATAAGAATTATTATGCGAAGTATAAGCAACCGCCCTAAAGCTGCCTAAATCCAAAGTTTTTGTGTTTTTTTGCATAAAAAAATCTATGGATATGAGCCGATGTCTACTTCATAAATCCTTTTTAATCTTAAATAAAATATGGTATCATAAACCTAAGATTAATTCATCATTCACTGAATAAGGTCGTTTGCAATCAAGGCATAATCATGAAGATTAATCAAAAGAATTATTATGCGCGGCATATCATATTGCCTGATCGCACCTTGAGCGTAGTAATAAACCCAATGACTGGGTTACCAAGTTATTTTGCATTATTATTTTGGGTTAATTCATGCCATTTTAAGGCCCGCAGTACCCAAGCGCGTACCATGAGCAGCGTTGCCTTGTTTTATGAGTTTTGGTGGCGACAAAAAGGTGTTGATTTTGATCAATCATTTATAAATGGCGATTGGACGGTGACTGGCGAGCAAATAGAGGCGGTTTATGATTTTTTTGATGATCTATCTGAGAAAAAACCATCAAATGTGAAAGCTGATTATTTGTTTAGACAAATATTTTGCATTATAAGGTTTTATGACTATTTAATTAAGAGATATTCAAAAAATACACCTAAGTCAATTAAAGACGATTTAGAAGAATTGCGCCAATACCTCCTGGGTCATTACAACCGACAGGTGGTCGTTGCAAATGCCCTTTTACAATATGGCTACCTTGAGGAATATGAAGCGGTGCAGTATTTGATTAATGAAGCAGATTTTGAAAACTATTTTGACAATAACTTAGATGCCAAGCGCGTCGTGGCAAGTCACTTAGGATTGTAGGTGAATATCATGCGAGGCAATGAATTAGATTTAAAAATTGAAGAAGAATTGAGAAAAATGCTCAATGAGGGCTTTGACGAAACCCCTATTTCGGCAAAATCCCTACATAGACGCTTAAAAAACAAGGGCTATGTTAGAGGAGGGCTTAGCACTCTGAGTGTACCAAATCGCGTTGAGATGATTAAAGCCTATCGCGAAAAACAAATTATTCGCTCAAATATGAGCCAGGTGGATAAAAAGATTTTATTTGAGCAGAGCAGGCAATCCGCCCCTGCTGCTACCTATTCGCCAGCGAAACGCCGAACAAAGCATATTGAGCGATTATTTGATGCCAATACCGTCAAGGTTGCGCTGATTGTTGAAGAGGCCGTGCGTGTTGGTTTGGATGTGGACAGGATCTTTGCTCCTTATTTCTTGGAGGAAAGTACGTTGGGATTTAAATGAGGTTTAACTCATCCTGCGTAATTCCCCACCTGCAATTTTTGATTAAGGTAACAACTTAGGTTGTTATGGGTCGTAAGGGTTCTCGCACCTACCGCTTGGCTTGGTGGTAGGAGTATGTCAATTAATTGAAATTGTGGCATATCGCGTTGGCGATTGATAATTTGTGTTAGATGCGTTTGCCAATTGCGTCGGTGTGAAATATCGCGTTGGCGATTGTTAATATTACGATAGCTTGCATATATGGGGAGTAAGAGTGAAATATCGCGTTGGCGATTGATAATATTGAGCTTGCCGACTATCTAGCGTTACTTTGGTGAGATATCGCGTTGGCGATTGTCTAATGATTGCTATCTAGCACCACTGTGCTAAATTGGTGAAATATCGCGTTGGCGATTGATGCGACAACCATATTATGTCAGTTGACCTCCTCCCCTTGCTAAAGCAAGGGGATTCCCAATATCGCTACTGGGTGTT
>ERZ1023203.63-NODE-63-length-24286-cov-14.427469_pt1 | contig 24286 bp, 28 predicted proteins | sample MGYA00380444_ERZ1023203 | MGnify/ENA primary metagenome ERZ1023203 (study PRJEB33173, sample SAMEA4830386) | metagenome | study: EMG produced TPA metagenomics assembly of the PRJEB25223 data set... | reverse complement strand
AACATCTAATTCTTGACTAAGGTAAGGTGGCTAACTTCATTATAGAACTTTCAGAAAGGATACAGGTGTTAAAATTTTAATAGATATGTTTAACTCATTATGTGATAAAACTTACAAGTTCTTTTTGTTATTCTTGACCTAGTTTTTATAGAAAGAAGGTCTAAGATGTTAAATAAAGTCAAAACTAAAGCCTTAATTAGTGTTGGAGCAGTAGCCACAACAAGCTTTATTCTCATGATGGGATATACTGTTGGGCAACATTCTACTGCTAAACAAAGTCGCAAAGAAATCGAATTGGCTGCAGCTAAACTTGTAGAGGACAAACAAGCAGAAGATAAAGCAAGCATTTTGTCATCAGATACTGTAAAAGAATTTTTGACACAGTATTATACGAAAGAAAAGCTTGGAGAAAATAATACACGCATTCAGCCCTATATGACTGAATCTGCTTATTCTCAAGAATTGACAAGTCAAAATGATGCTATGAACCAAGTTTATAAGGACTATATTTTGGATTATCATTTTGAAAAAGCTGATATTTTTGTCAATCAGACTACGAATCAAGCCATTGCCATGGTGTCTTATAATGTAACCTATGTATCTGATTTAAAGAATGCCAACCAATCAAAGACCAATCAGACAGAAACCAGAACAGTTCAATTATCTTATTCTAAACTTCCTGGTAAGTTATTGGTCAACCAAGTGCAGGTTTGGAAATCTGGGTTAGATGATTTAGATAAGGCAACTACTAAAACTTTAGAGGAATCATCAATACCATCACTGCCAAATACTACGACAAAATGATGATATTGCATGGAAATAGAAGAATGTAAGCAAATTTCAATTCTTGATGTAGCAAGTCGTTTAGGTATCTCCTTTAAACAAGTTTCTAGCAGTATATATGAGCTTCCTGAACACGATTCATTTCGGATTTTTTCGAATACCAATACTTTTAAATGGTTTTCAAGAGATATTCAAGGTGATGTCATTGATTTTGTTCGACTTGTTAAGGGAATCTCTTTTAAAGAAGCTTTAGGTTTTCTTTCTCAAGAACCTTTTCAAAAAGAAGCTGTTCAAGAAAAGAGAGAGAGACCATTTTATTATCCTTTAAAGAGAATAGAAGATTCAAACTGTAGTCTGGCCAGATATTACTTAACAGAATGTAGAGGAATCTCAGAAGAAATCATACAAAAGATGATTCAACAAGGTTTAATAGCACAAGCCAGCTGGAAAACAAATGAAACAGTTGAACCTGTTATCGTTTTTAAAAGCTTTAATCATCGTCACAAGCTGCAGGCAGCAAGCTTACAAGGGATTTATAAGAATCCCGCTCTTTCTAGAGAGAGGTTAAAAACGATTCTAAAAGGAAGCCATGGAAATGTTGGAATATCCTTTGACATTGGTAAACCAAATAGCTTGGTCTTTTGTGAATCGTTTATCGACTTGATGAGCTATTACGAACTTCATCAACAAAGTCTATCAGATGTTCGCTTGGTATCTATGGAGGGATTAAAAAGGTCTGTTGTTGCTTATCAAACTTTACGACTGATAGCTGAAGAAAATCAGAAGTTGGAATTCTTAGATACAGTAACACCTTCAAAGTTATTGCCTTTGATCAATACAATTCGTGATACCACTACCTATTTCAATAATCATCCTGATTTATTGACACTTGCGGTAGATTGTGATGATGCAGGAAAAGATTTTTCTGATAAGTTATCTCAAGAAGGATTTCCTGTTTTACTGGATTTACCTAATAATGAATTTGGGAAAGAAAAAATAGACTGGAACGATATTCTTCGAGAAAAGAAATCAGATTTACAATTGATGATCGAGACTGCAAAAGAGACATTGAGGAATCAACCAGTAAGACAAACCTCTCAATGTTTAGAATTGTGATAACAAAATCAAGATGTTTTAGCTAATATTAAAATGAAGGAGGTTCGTATATGACCATTATTGAACGCCTAGAAGAAAAGGTCACTAGGCAAGAAAACAAGGTAGCAAGAGAGACAGAAAAACTTGCTGCTTACAAAGAGCAACTGGAGACAGCGATGTTTGCGACGTTCAAAAGGCGTCAAAGCATTAGTCACATGAGTTTTGAAGAAGCTCTTGACCATGCCTTCGGTAGAGAAAGACAATTCGATGATTCTGAATTTAGAAAGGATGAAATGAGTGAATGACAAAAGATTGGAATTTTAATCAACCATTAGAAAGTAAATCAGAAAATCAAGAAGATCCAGATAAAATTGCGGCCTTATTTGGAAATCATCAAGGAGGTAATGATGTAAATTATGAAGCAGCTTTTCAAAAGAGAAAACAAGCACCTGTGACAGAATCAAATTCTAGTTCTAAACCCAAAGTTACAGAGGTTAGAACAGGAAAAGAAACAGATATCACTACAAGTTATCAGCAACATCTTAAAAGACTGATTGCGGATAACAATAGCGATATTCAAAGCAGTCAGAAGAAAATTGAAGAGCTACATACGTTAATTGACACAAAGAATAAAGATAATAAGAAATTGCAGTCAATTTATGATGCGATTTCAGAATTACATTAAGCAGTCCTAAGAGGCTGCTTTTTTTGAGAGGCTATAGATGTTTACAAAACTTTTTAAGAAGAATCAAGACAATAGTGATATATTTAAGAAGCTAATTCATCGACTATCTGATATGTCCGTTCAAGATCTTGAAAAAATAGACCGACTGCTAGATATCATTTTCACTCCAGATCAAGGATCAGAACAACTAAAAACAGAATCAACTTATAGAGAAGAAACTTTGGACGACACATTAAAGGAAGCAAAGAATCAACTTCATAAGGAACAATTGGAAAAGAATTTAGAGAGATTTAGGAAAAATAGCCAATAATGCACCAAAAATGGTGCATTTACTTTTTCTAAATGTTATAATGGTGGTATAAAAATAAAAGGAGTTTGCCATGATTGGAAAGAACATAAAATCCTTACGTAAAACACATGACTTAACACAAGACGACTTTTCCCGAATTGTAGGAATTTCTCGAAATAGCTTGAGCCGGTATGAAAATGGAACTAGTTCAGTCTCTACGGAACTAATAGACATCATTTGTCAGAAGTTTAATGTATCTTATGTCGATATTGTAGGAGAAGATAAAATGCTCAATCCTGTTGAAGATTATGAATTGACTTTGAAAATTGAAATTGTGAAAGAAAGAGGTGCTAATCTATTATCTCGACTCTATCGTTATCAAGATAGTCAGGGAATTAGCATTGATGATGAATCTAATCCTTGGATTTTAATGAGTGATGATCTATCTGACTTGATTCATACGAATATCTATTTAGTAGAAACTTTTGATGAAATAGAGAGATATAGTGGCTATTTGGATGGAATTGAACGTATGTTAGAGATATCTGAAAAGCGGATGGTAGCTTAATGGAAATCCAAGATTATACTGATAGTGAATTCAAACATGCTTTAGCAAGGAATCTTCGTTCACTGACAAGAGGAAAAAAGTCCAGTAAGCAACCTATAGCGATTTTGCTTGGAGGGCAAAGTGGTGCTGGAAAGACTACAATTCATCGTATTAAACAGAAAGAGTTTCAAGGAAATATTGTTATCATAGATGGCGATAGTTTTCGTTCTCAGCATCCACACTATTTAGAACTTCAGCAAGAATATGGCAAAGATAGTGTTGAATACACCAAGGATTTTGCAAGGAAAATGGTAGAATCTTTAGTAACAGAATTGAGTCATTTGGGATACAATCTTTTGATAGAGGGAACTTTACGAACGATTGATGTTCCAAAGAAAACAGCACAACTCTTGAAAAGTAGGGGATATGAAGTACAATTAGCCTTGATTGCGACAAAGCCTAAGCTGTCCTATCTGAGCACCCTTATCCGATACGAAGAACTATACGCTATCAATCCAAATCAAGCACGTGCAACTCCAAAAGAACATCATGATTTCATTGTAAATCATCTAGTTGATAATACACGACAATTAGAAAAACTAGCTATCTTTGAAAGAATTCAAATTTACCAACGAGATAGAAGTTGTGTATATGATTCAAAAGAAAATACAACTTCAGCAGCAGAAGTGCTACAAGAATGCCTCTTCGGAAAATGGAGCAAGGTAGAGGAAGAGATGTTGAAGGTGGGAGAAGAGATTTTAGAAACCTTGTGTAATCGTACAGAATAATGATGAAGAAAAAATATTAGGAAGTGAAATATAGCTGATTATGATAGACAATTTAAAAAATCATTTTGATAATCTATTTACTGAGGATAAAAACAATATACTAAACATAGATTTTAGTCAATCTATTGATAAACTATATGCTCCAATAAATAATGAGGATATTGAAGATATTCTTTTAGCAGAGGAGACCTCAGATGATGGTGGGATTATTGCTATGACAGGATTTTATTATCAGATGATGGTGGCTGTACTTTATTTGGGAGAAGTATTCCAAGGTGATTGGGATGGGATGTTTTTAGATCATCACCAAGATATTGTTTTGTTTAATAATTCAAAGAAAATAATAAAATTTATCCAAGTGAAAACTAAAAATAGCACCTATGCACCTGCAAATAAAAAAATAGTAGAAAGCTGGATTCCCAAATTATTTATAACTGCGTTCAATATAAAACAAAAACAAGACTTCAATTTAAAATTTGAATTAGTTTCTAACTGTTTTTTTCAAGATCAAAAAAATTTTAATATTTCACCATTTTATCCAGATTCGGAAAGTAGAAGTATTGAAGAGACAAAACAAATGATCAGTGCTTCTTTTGGTTCGAAAGTTATTAATTACAATGATAATAATGAGGATTTTCTGGACCAAGCTTTTGAAAACTTTAATATGAGACATATACCTCATGAATCATTAGAAGAAAAGGTAGTGAGGAATATACCAATAAGTTTAGGTTTTGTGAACAATCAACTATCGCAAGATATGCTTGATCACATTATTTCCGAGTTTTTTAAATCATGTTACAACCCTGAAGATGCGTCGGTACAATTAATTAGTGGTGAAAGGTTAAACAAACTCAAAGGAATTATAAAAAAGCAACTAGAAAACTCAGTAGTAAATGCATATCATACAAGTTCTGAGAAAATTTTCACAGATTACTTAACAAAATTGGACAAAGAATATTCTCATCCTAAAATGAAGTCAGATTTTATTAAGGAGTTTAGAATATTTTTGGATAGGTTTGATGTTGAGATAAAAAAGACTTTGTCATCTAGCGATTTAACAATGATGGGTATTATCAATAGGTATTTAAAATACAATGAGAGTATTAATGTAATGCTAGAGGAGAGTGACCGTAAGGAACATTTTAATGACTTGTTTTCATTATTGTTATTCCTCAAGATTTCGATTGAAAGTGATATAAAGATTGACGAGAAAAACAGACACATTTTATCAGTTAATTTAGATAAACTGCTCTTTTTGGTTTTAGGAAATGACGATAATTTTAGGGAGCCTTCAGAAATTATTAAAGAGTTTAAAGATTTATTTCAGAGGTTAGATGATTCAGAAAAATTTAGAATTTTTTATTCTGGGAATATTTCTGTGATTATTTCAGGTAAATTTTATAATGAAAATAGTAGTGAGTATACTACATTAAAAAAAGAAGAGTTAGATTTTTATACAACTCCTAGCATAAATAATCCTAAATTGGATGATATGAGTACTAATAATATTAAAGATGTTCAGGCACCAATAAATATTTTATATGCTCATCGAAAGAGATTGGCTGAAATAAACGATGATAGAATAAAATATAATAATTTAGTGGAGATGAAAAATAAAATTGTTGAGGAGTTACAGTTAGATGGTATTATTTGAAGAGTTGAGAAGTTATATTAATAAAGCACGATATAAAGAGGTAAATGTTCAGGAGATTGATTATCCTACCTTTTATGATGAAGAAAATGGGAAATTAATAATTGTATACAATGAACAAATTACCCAAGATGATTCGCTTAGAGAGAAGATTAATAATATATCGAAAAGTATTAGAGAGATTATCAAGAATCATGTTGAATATAATTTATGGAATACTTATTTGCTAGTATTAGTTGATATAAATTTGTTTAACGAAAAATATTATTATGTCGAAAGAGATGTAAGAAATCTTAGGAAATATGTTATCCAAAATGAAAAGGACATTTCACGAATCCCGTTTATAAATATGGCAGAACATAAAATAGATAACGATGGAGTAAAGGGGCATAGCTATTCGCCTTCAGTACAGATTCAAGATTTGTATAAAAATTTAATGGCAAAAGATGGGGATAGAAAAAAATTATCGAAATCTAAGATATCCGAAACTTTAAAAGAGTTAAAATTTTTAGGAGAAAATGATGATTAGATTGAAGCAAGTAATAATTAAAAATTTTAGAAATTTTCAAGGTACACATCAGTTTGATTTTTCAAAAGATGTTACTATCTTTTTAGGAGATAATGGAAATGGGAAAAGTTCAGTTTTTGATGCAATTCAATGGTGTTTAACAGGAAATGTTGAAAGATTCAAGAATGTCAGTAGTGCAGACATCATGAAAAGTGTACTAATAAATAAGAACTCTGATGAATGTGCAGTTGAAATTATCTTTACAACTAATTTATCTTTGAAAAGGGTAGCACCAAGATATGGTAATATTAGAGTTTCTTGTAATTATGGCAATGAAATTGTACGAGGAGATAAAAATGTCAAAGAATATATCGAGGGATTATTCAAGAATTCAAAAGGTGAAAAATTTGATATTCAAGAATTTCTGAAGTCCTCTTTACTTGCTCAAGATCAGGTGTTAGATTTCATTTCAAGTGACACTGCGAACGATCGTTATAGGGTACTATCTTCGATACTAGGAATGAATGAAATAACTAACTTAAAAGAGAATTACGAAAAGGTTAGGAGTTTGCTGGATAATGAAATGGAGAAAAAAGCAGATTTTGTGAAATCTCTTCAAAAGGAAATTGATCTTCAAGAATCAAAAATTGACTATGGATATAAATATCTGATTACTGATGAAATAAGTAATTCTAGTTTCGAGGATAAACAAAAAGAAAATAATGAGCTACAGAAAAGTAAAGCTCAGATTGAAGAGAGACTTACACGATTTAATTTGCAGTATAATAATATTAAACAGGATATTGGTGATCTAAATCAGATTGCTAACACAATTAAATCACTAGAATATGAGATAAAAGAACTTCAAATCGCTCAAGAAAAAAACTTAAAAGATTCTGCCTTGAATGATAATTTATTAGAACAAAATAAGAAGAATATTGAACAAGCAAATAAAGAAGAGGAATTTTTATCTAAAAATAAGCTTTATCAATCTGAATTTATAGATATAAAAAATAAGTTATCTAATTCTAACTTTGACGGATTAACTTTTGAAACGGATAAAGATATACAAAAGAAGATTGAGGATTTAAAGGGGCAGGTTGAAAAGTATCAATATGCTTTGTCTCATATTGTTAACTATTACAATTTAATAAACGATAAGGAACAAATTCCAAAATCTATTGACGAGTTTAATCAAAAAAATGAAAAATTAGAAGGCGAAATCCAAGTATTACAAGATAGGGTAGTTGAATTAAAGTCAGATTTTAGCACAGTTGAATCAAAGAATGATATTGACTCACTGATTCAATTAGTTCAAGAGGCATATAAATTTGTGAGTGACCATAAGGAATTTGAGAATACTTGCCCGGTTTGCAGTCAGTCCGTTAAAAATACCACCAAACATTTTGATGAGCGTATTACTAATCTATTGGAACAAAGTAACATTACAGCTGAAAAAATTAGTGGGTTTAGGAAACGAATAAACGAGACTGAATCAAGCATTTTGAATAAACAAGAAGAAGTTCGTACAATTCAATTAGATATATCCAAATTAAAATATCAAGAGAACGAAATCCAGACAAAACTAGACATTATATTGGGTGATTATCTATATGTTAAAGACAACTTTACATTAGATAAAGAACAGTTGGAGTATTTTATAAATGAATCTCAAAATACTATTGAAAAATGTAAAAAGTATCTAGAGTTAAAAAATAAAAAGAGTATAATCGAAGATCAGTTGGCGGAAATATCTGATATTGAATTCTCAGGTTTAAATTTAAAAGAATTATTGTCAAAAAATGAGGAATTATTAAAACAACAAGACAAATTATTAATACTTCAAAATGACCAAAAGAATGATTTAGAGGAAAAGAATAGACTCTTTAATTTGCTGAACAATGTGAGTGAAATGATTGATGAATATGCCAAGGAATATTCTATTAGCAATTATAATGATATTCCGAATGTTCTGTCAAATTTAATTGATGACAAAAATAATAAAATTATTTCACTAGCTCAAGAGTTAAAAAAACATCAAGATATTATTATATATAACGCTTTAAATGAAAATATACGTCAAAAAAAGAAATCTTTGCAACAACCTCAAAAAACTATCACAGCATTGAAAGAAAAATTGGAAATTGTAGATGAAGAAATAAAGAAGATTAATGAATCATATAACTTTGTTCAGTTAATTAACAGCAATGAATCAATTATCCAACAATATTTTAATTACCTTAATCCGAATGTATCAAGTTATAGAAATTTATATTTCAATATAAATGATGATGATAATACGTTAGATATTGAAATAAAAAATAGTGATGGAACTACTAACGCTGCTAATGTTTTAAGTTCTGGACAACTGAACGTATTAGCAATCGCTATTTTTATTGCGAAGAATATTAGTCAGAATAGCACAGTGATTGATTTTATTGGTATAGATGATCCTATTCAAAATATGGATGACATTAATCAGTTCTCTATGATTGATGTTCTCAGTCAATTAAAGAAGCAACTCATTTTCACTACACATGATGTAAAATATGTAAATCTATTTCTGAAAAAAAATGAACTTCGCTTAGACGATATTTCTGTATATTATTTGGATGCTGAAAACGATAAATATGAGAATATTTTAATTTGAGATTAGACTCAATGATGGATTATATGTATTTTTAGAATTGAGAGTCAAGAATTATTGACCCTCTTTTTTATCATCTCATTTCCCTGTGATAAAATTTCCAACTTTCCTTTGCTATACTTTTCTCAACTTGTAAAAATCTATGTTAGATTTTCTATGGGGGTTTGGGGGAGGAGCCACCAAGTTATCATATCGTTAGCTTTCAAAACTAGAAGGTTTTGATCAGCTGGCGATATGATTTTTAGGATATTGTGGACACAATATCTGAGCTCGCAAAGCCTTACAAAATGTTGAAGCTATTTTGAAAAATGTACTGACAGTGTCTGTAAGCTTACATTGTCAGTACAGGTATCAATGAAGGAGGAAAAGTTATATGAAAAGAAATATACGTAGTGTTCGGAAACAATTTCGCTTAACAGAAACGGAGGAAAAACAAATACTAGATTTAATGAGAGAGAAAGGAGAGGATAATTTTTCTGATTTTCTCCGTAAAAGCTTACTATTGTCCGATGGACAAAAACAGATGGAAAAATGGTTCAACCTTTGGAAAAAACAAAAGTTGGAACAAATTTGTCGCGATGTTCATGAAGTTTTAATCATTTCTAAAAGCGATCATCAGGTTACTCAAGAACATGTTTCTATTTTGTTAACTTGTATTCAGGAATTAATTAAAGAGGTAGAAAATACCAGTCCTCTTAGTGAAGATTTTCGTAACAAATACATGAGGTAGTAGAGTGGAGCACCGATATAGAACAAATTTAAAAAAAGTCTTTTTATCTGACCTAGAATTAGTCAAATTGAATGAAAATATCTCAAAAAGTAACTGCTTATCATTCTCAGAATATGCTAGACGAACTCTACTAAATCCTGGTATGAATTTTATCACCATTGATACAAATAGTTATCAAGATTTGATTTTTGAATTAAAACGAATCGGAAATAATATTAATCAAATAGCCAGAAGCATAAATTATTCGAATTTAATAACGGAATTTGAATTAAATGAGTTGAGAAAAGGTATAGAAGAATTAATAGTAGAAGTGGAGAAAGATTTTCTTATTCAATCTGAAAAATTGAGGAAATTTTATGGTCATCACTAAACACTTTGCGATTCATGGAAAAAATTATCGTAGTAAACTAATCAAATATATTTTGAATCCAAGTAAAACAAAAAATCTAACACTAGTTTCAGATTTTGGTATGAGAAATTATTTAGATTTTCCTAGTTATAAAGAACTAGTGAAGATGTACAATGATAATTTTTTAAGTAATGATACTCTTTATGAATTTCGTCATGATAGACAAGAAGTAAATCAACGAAAAATTCATTCTCATCACATCATTCAGTCCTTTTCTCCAGATGACCATCTCACTCCTGAACAAATCAATCGAATTGGTTATGAGACAGTTAAAGAGTTGACAGGAGGAAGATTTCGTTTTATTGTAGCAACTCATGTCGATAAAGATCATATCCACAATCACATCATCCTAAATTCAATTGATCAGAATTCTGATAAAAAGTTTATGTGGGATTATAAGGCAGAACATAATCTACGAATGGTTTCTGATCGTCTTTCAAAAATTGCAGGGGCAAAAATTATAGAAAATCGTTATTCGCATCGTCAGTATGAAGTTTATCGCAAAACAAATTACAAATATGAAATAAAACAACGAGTATATTTTCTAATCGAGAACTCGAAAAATTTTGAAGATCTTAAGAAAAAAGCTAGAGCTTTAAATTTAAAAATTGATTTTAGACACAAGCATGCCACCTTTTTTATGACGGATTCAACTATGAAACAGGTGGTGCGTGATAATAAATTGAATAGAAAACAACCTTATAATGAAACATATTTTAAGAAAAAGTTTGTTCAAAGGGAAATCATAAACATCTTAGAATTTCTACTTCCAAAAATGAAGAATATGAATGAATTGATTCAACAAGCAGAATTGTTTGGTTTAAAAATAATTCCGAAAGAAAAACATGTTCTATTTGAATTTAATGGTATTAAGCTTTCAGAACAGGGATTGGGAAAAACAAATCGGTATAGTGTTAGTTATTTTCAAGACTATTTTAATAACAAAAATGAAACTGTTGTCTTAGATAGTAAAAATTTAGTTGAACTTTACAATGAAGAAAAGCTAATTAAAGAAAAAGAGTTGCCGACAGAAGAGGTGGTATGGAAATCCTATCAAGATTTCAAGAGAAATAGGAATGCAGTTCATGAGTTTGAGGTAGAGTTGAATCTTAATCAAATAGAAGAAGTAGTAGACGATGGAATGTACATTAAGGTACAGTTTGGCATCCGACAAGAGGGACTTATTTTTGTACCAAATATTCAAATCAATATGGAAGAAGAAAAAGTTAAAGTATTTCTTAGAGAAACTAGTTCTTACTATGTATACCATAAAGATTCAGCAGAAAAAAATCGCTTTATGAAAGGTAAAACTTTGATTAGGCAATTTAATCTTCAGTATGAACCACAGTATATGTATAGAAGAACACCTCTTAGCAAAATTAAAGAAAAAATAGAACAATTAGATTTTCTTATATCTGCGGAAAATATTCCGAATGATTTTGAAGATATAACAAATGATTTCATTGCCCAAATATCATATCTAGAGAATAAGATTGAACAAGTCCAAAATAAAATTGATGATTTAACTAATTTAGAGGAAGTATTGTTGAATAATACGACAAATAGTTCTATCAATTTAGAAAATAGTATTCAAGGTAAAAGTTCAGTAGATACAATAGAGAAGGATTTATACATATATAAAGGAAAGATTGAAACACTGAAGGAACAACATAGAGAAGCAATAAATTTATTTGAAATGTTTAATAAAACAATAAAGAAATATAAGAAAAAACAAAATATGAAATCTATTGAGGAAAATGAGATACATTTAGAGTAAACAGTTTCCTAATAAGTATATGTTTCCAAAAAGTATATATAGAATAGTTTCATGTGCCAATTTGTCACATATTTAAAAATAAGAAAATAACTATATTATACTTGTTTTAGGAGACAACAAATGTTGAAAAGGATTAGAGATTTACGTGAAGATGATGATTTGACACAAGAATATATTGCGAAAATCGTTTTGAATTGTACAAGATCAGCTTATTCTAAAATGGAAGCTGGTAACAGGTTAATCTCTATAAATGACCTTATCAAACTTGCAGATTTTTATAAGGTGAGTCTAGACTACCTTGTAGGTCGAGTGGATAATAAAGAAGACCATTACTCCAAAAAGTAGTTGGTTAAGAAAGCACATTGACAATTGAATAATCCAAAATGGTACTTTCCTCATTTGTGGAGCAGATTTGAATGGCTCGCCATGATAAGAGCGATTTTAAAACCATCAATAAAATAGAGCGATACTTTATATGCCATGAGACAAATGATATACAATGATACTTCTGACCGTTCAGGCTGCCACCGTAAAAGAGCAGCAAGTGAAATTCTTATGATGACTTCATCAGTCATGCCATGGAGGAGATTAATAAAAGATAAAAAGGAAGTGATTTTTTGAAATCAAATTTAGAAAATTATATAGTTGAGCTAGAGATGCTAAATCTATTATTCCTACAAAAACTTATTAGCGAAAAAGAATATGAAAAAATAAAGCTGAAACTGCGTAAAATATACACAAATTAGCTGACCTTTTTTATTGGTTGCGGTAAAATAAATGCAGAGAAATAGGAGGTTAAGCCATGTCAAATAATGTTGAAATTATAAAAGCAAATCCTTTAGTAACTAGAAGAAATGATAATAGTGGTTCTTCATCGAGGAGAGTAGCAGCATATTGTCGTGTTAGTTCCGATAGTGATGATCAAAAAAATAGCTATGATTCTCAAGTTCGTCATTATAGAGAGTATATATCACAGCACCAAGATTGGAATTTGGTTGACATTTATGCTGATGAAGGGATTTCAGGAACTCAAGTTGGAAAAAGACAAGATTTTCAAAGATTGATTTCAGATTGCCTTGATGGAAAAATAGACTATATCATTACTAAAGCTATTGCTCGATTTGCTAGAAATACATTAGATACTCTCAAATATGTTCGTTTGCTTAAAGATAAACAAATTGGAGTATTTTTTGAAGAAGAAAACATTGATACTTTAACTATGGATGGTGAGTTGCTATTAACGATATTGAGTTCGGTGGCTCAACAGGAAGTTGAAAATACATCTGCCCATGTTAAAAAAGGTTTAAAAATGAAGATGCAACGTGGAGAACTTATTGGTTTTCAAGGTTGTCTTGGTTATGACTATAATCAAGATACAAAGTCAATATCAATAAATGAAAAAGAAGCCAAGATAGTACGTTATATTTTTGAACGATACATTGATGGTATTGGGGGTAAGGCAATAGCTAGAGAACTAGATGAACTAGGTTATAAAACTCCGAGAGGTCTTGATCACTGGCAAGATACAACAGTTTTAGGAATTATTAAAAATGAGAAGTATAAAGGTGATATTTTAATGGGAAAAACTTTCACTGTTGACCCCATTAGCAAGAGACGTTTAATAAATTTCGGTGAAGAAGATAAATACTATATTAAAAATAATCATGATGCAATAATTAGTCCAGAAATTTTTACACAGGCGCAAGAAATTCGATTACGGAGATCAGGAAACAAGAAAACAATAGCAAATACAAAAGGAAAACGAGAAAGATATTCAAGAATGTATCCTTTTAGTAGTAGATTGGAATGTGGTTTTTGTGGTACTGTTCTGTCTCGAAGAAGTTGGCACTCTAGTTCAGAGTACAAAAAGATTATCTGGCACTGTACAACATCTATAAAGAAAGGTAAAAAGCATTGCATCCATAGTAAAGGAATAGAGGAAAAAGCAATAGAAAATGCTTTTTTACAGAGCTACCAACAGTTGTTTTATGAAAATAATAACCTAACTGAAGACTTTCTTGAAATTATAAAAGAAGAGCTTACTGATGATACCTTAAAAGTGGAGTTGAATAAGATAGTTAGTAAATTAAATTCGTTGTACAAAAAAGAAGAAAAATTAGTTTCAATGAATCTAGATGGAAAAATAAGTGATTCTGTATATGAAGATAAATTCAATCAAATACAAATTGAGAAAGAAAAACTTTTAGAAGAAAAAGTAAACTTAGAAGTAACTTTAAAATCAGAAGTTGATATAAAAAGTAGATTAGAGAATTTTAAAGAAATTTTAACTTCACAAAAGACTCTGACGGAGTTTGACAAGGATATTTTTGATAGTATCGTTGAAAAAATCATAGTAGGCGGAATAAATTCTGATGGAGAAATTGATCCAGCAATGTTGACTATAATTTTTAAAACGGGAGATTCTTCGACTAAAGATGCAAAATCTTACAAATCTAAAAGGAAGAATGCTAAAATAGAAAATGATAAATTGTGTTTTAATACCGTAACCGATGACGAAAAAAAGTGTACAAATAAAGAAAACAACGCACGTCGAGACGGTAGCACTTTTGTCCAAACTCGATGTCGATAAGCACATAAGTGTTGAAATTGAGCTGGATGAGATGGATTTGACAAGTGCGGAGAGCAAAGCAACATATGCTCAAATCAAAGAATATGTTTGGAATAAATTTGAATTAAAAGTTTCGACATTATATATTGCACAGATAAAAAAGAAATGTGGAATAGAATTACGAGAACATTACAACAAGTCTAAAAAGGATAAACAAATTATTCCACAGTGTACACCTGAAAAAGAAGAAGCCATCATGGATGCTTTGAGACACTTCAAAATGATTTAATAGAAAAGAATGACAGTATATGACTTTCTGCATTTATTACATTCCTACTTGGTATAGGAACAGCTATTATTCCTTTCTTGCAAGGTATCAATTAGAAAATAGGCTCAATATAAAGATTGATAGGATCATTTTTATATTTAAAGGAGCGTTGAAATGATTGATAAAGGCAACAAAAAATTTTAGGATAAATTTGCTAAGTTGTATGCCCCTTTTATGAAAAAAGATAAAGAGGTTTATGATAAAGTTTGTGAATATCTTAGTCCTCATTTGAATAAAGATATGGAGGTGCTTGAACTTGCTTGTTGGTTTCGTGTCATAACAGTTATAGAGGCAAATAGTTATGTAAATATAAGGAGTTCAAGACTTCTACCAAAGTTTAAAACTCAAAAAATAAATAGTTGGTGTGCTGCTTATAGTATCCATTTTAATAATGGATATTGTAATTAGCATACCAATGAATTTAAAGATTCTTTAAAGAGTCTTATTTTGTGATGAAAATTTAATATGTAAATCTCAGACGATAGAAATTAAAAACTCTATCGTCTTTTTTATACTCAAAATTAGGAGGTAAAAATGGTAAGGATAAGAGGTCCCACTTAAAACAATTTATGGCAAAATAAGGACGGAATAACACAACAAATTCTCTAAAACAAATCACTAAATCAATGTAAGATTGAATGAAATCAATATTTATGCTATAATTAAATAAATTTAATGAAGAAAAAAAGAGGGATATTATGGCACTTAACTATAAACCATTATGGATACAGTTAGCAAAAAAAGACTAAAGAAAACAGATGTAATAACTATGGCAGGACTTACAACAAATGTTATGGCACAAATGGGAAAGGATAAACCAATTACATTTAAGAATTTAGAAAGAATATGTAAGGCTTTATCTTGCACTCCTAATGATATTATTAGTTTTGAAGATAATTTTAGTGACGAGGAATAGAAAATGACTTTAAGGACAGAAGATCAAGTTAGGGATTATGCAAGAGAAGTATAGGCTTTAATGAAGTTGAAGAAAACATCAATCAAGGTACTGGTCAAATAACTACTTTTAATCAATTAGGCTTCAAGGGATATTCAGATAAGCCAGATGGTTGGTATTTACCTAAAAATATGAATGATGTAGCAATAATCCTTGAAACAAAATCAGAAGAAAGAGATATTAGCAAACAAATTTTTATTGATGAGTTAATGAAAAATATAGACATAATTTAACTAAAAATAAAAACTAGATCCTTTTTTGAAAAAATTATATTATTAAATTTGTAACTGTATCTATTGACAATGATAATTATTATCGATACAATAGACTTGAAATATGTTTAAGGAGTTTTTATGAAAAACAAATTTTTTCTAATAGCTATTTTAGCTATGTGTATAGTTTTTAGCGCTTGTTCTTCTAATTCTGTTAAAAATGAAGAAAATACTTCTAAAGAGCATGCGCCTGATAAAATAGTTTTAGATCATGCTTTCGGTCAAACTATATTAGATAAAAAACCTGAAAGAGTTGCAACTATTGCTTGGGGAAATCATGATGTAGCATTAGCTTTAGGAATAGTTCCTGTTGGATTTTCAAAAGCAAATTACGGTGTAAGTGCTGATAAAGGAGTTTTACCATGGACAGAAGAAAAAATCAAAGAACTAAATGGTAAAGCTAACCTATTTGACGATTTGGATGGACTTAACTTTGAAGCAATATCAAATTCTAAACCAGATGTTATCTTAGCAGGTTATTCTGGTATAACTAAAGAAGATTATGACACTCTATCAAAAATTGCTCCTGTAGCAGCATACAAATCTAAACCTTGGCAAACTTTATGGAGAGATATGATTAAAATTGATTCAAAAGCCTTAGGTATGGAAAAAGAAGGTGATGAGTTAATCAAAAATACTGAAGCTCGTATATCCAAAGAATTAGAAAAACATCCAGAAATCAAAGGAAAAATCAAAGGAAAAAAAGTATTATTTACTATGATTAATGCTGCAGATACATCAAAATTCTGGATTTATACTAGCAAAGATCCAAGAGCAAATTATTTAACAGATTTAGGTCTAGTTTTCCCTGAATCATTAAAAGAATTTGAGAGTGAAGATAGTTTTGCAAAGGAAATTTCTGCAGAAGAAGCAAATAAGATAAATGATGCTGATGTAATCATAACTTATGGTGATGATAAAACTCTTGAAGCTTTACAAAAAGATCCTCTTTTAGGTAAAATAAATGCAATTAAAAATGGTGCCGTTGCTGTAATTCCAGATAATACACCGTTAGCAGCCTCATGCACTCCAACACCACTTTCAATAAACTATACTATTGAAGAATACCTAAATCTTTTAGGAAATGCATGCAAAAATGCGAAATAAAAAACAAATAAACCTAGGCATAATTTTTGTAATCTGCCTAGGTCTTCTTATTACAATATTTTTGTCATTAAAGCTTGGAACAAAAGAAATTAATATCAGAGATTTTTTAGCAGCTTTTGGAATGGGTAATACAAATGATGATTTTATTAAATCAATTATATATAAAAGAATACCTAGAACTATTTTTGCAATTTTAGCAGGTTCTAGTCTTGCCATAAGCGGTGTATTGATGCAATCAGTTACTAGAAACCCAATAGCTGATCCAGGTATACTCGGTATAAACACAGGAGCAAGTCTTAGTGTAGTAATTGGTCTTTCTTTTTTAGGAATTTCATCAAGCATAAGCCATATAAGTTTTGCAATCATTGGTGGCTTAGTAAGTGCAATTTTTGTATACGCGATTGCTGTAAGCGGAAAAGCAGGCCTTACCCCTATAAAACTTGCCTTATCAGGAACTTGTGTTAGTATGGCTTTAAGCAGTTTTGTAAGTTTTTTAATTTTACCGAATAATAACGTCTTAGACAAATTTAGATTTTGGCAAATAGGTAGCCTTGGAGCAGCTACATTATCTTCTATATCTACACTACTACCTTTTATAATTTTAGGTCACTTGATAGCTATATTTATTTCATCAGATTTAAACGCTTTAGCTATGGGTGATGAAATGGCTGTTGGTCTTGGAGTTAATGTTAATAGGATAAGATCACTTGCAATAATTGCAAGTGTGCTTTTATGTTCAAGTATTACTGCAATTGGTGGACCTATTGGCTTCGTAGGTCTTATAGTTCCTCACTTTTGTGGCTTATTTATAAGCAAAGATATACGCACAATGACCATTTCTTCATCTTTTATAGGTGCAGAGCTCTTGCTTATATGTGATATAATCGGCCGTATGTTAGGTAAACCAGGTGAAATTGAAGTAGGGATAATTACTGCAATAATCGGGGGTCCAGTACTTATTTATGTAACTATGAAAAATAGAGGGGTTAATAACTAATGCAAAATTTAATTATAGGTATTCAAAAAAGAAAAAATAGAATAACACTATTTTCCTCACTATTTTTATTAATAATAATCAGTCTATCATTTTTCATTTTACTTATCGGAGATGAAAGTTATTCTTTTTCAACTTTGATTAAAGTCTTAAATAGTGAAACTGTTCCTGGAGCTAGTTTTTCGATTATGGAAATTAGATTACCAAAATTATTAGCAGGAATTATAGCTGGCTGGTCTTTTGGATTGGCAGGATTTATCTTTCAAACTATGTTAAGAAATCCTCTTGCAAGTCCTGATATAATCGGTGTCACAAGTTCTTCATCTATTACAGCGGTCTTTTGCATATTGGTATTAAAAACAAATAGTTTAACTACTGGAATTATTTCAATAACTTGTGGACTAACATCATCTTTAATATTATTTTTACTAGCTAAAAAAGATGGTTTTTCAGCAGCAAGACTGATAATATTAGGTATTGGTTTTCAAGCTGTCACAAGAGCAGGCACCTCATTTTTATTGTTGAAAGTAGCAAGATATGAATTACAAGAAGTTATGAGATGGCTCAGTGGCTCTTTATCTTTTACAAAGTTAGATGACATACCTCTTGTTCTAATAGTAAGTATTATTGCTACTATATTAGTTTTATTTTTTAATAAAAGACTAGAAATTATTGAACTTGGTGAAGAAATAGCAATCGGACTTGGAGCAAATCCCGAGCTTTCAAGGCTTGTTTTAATTTTTTGCGCTGTATCTTTAACTGCTTTTTCTACTTCAATTACAGGACCAATAGCTTGTATATCTTTTTTAGCTGGTCCCATAGCCTTAAATATTGGCAAGAAAAGAAGCCCAATATTAGCTGGATTGGTTGGAATTTTACTAGTTTTGTTATCAGACATATTCTCTCAAAATATTTTACCAGCTAGATATCCAGTAGGTGTTGTAACTGGCTTGTTAGGTTCACCATACTTAATATACTTACTAATAAAAATGAACAGGAGGAATATATAATGAAAGGTCTGTGGTCAAATAATCTTACCTGCGGTTATGATGAAAAAATAATCTTGGAAAATATAAATATAAAAATACCTGAAGAAAAAATATCAGTTATTATTGGGTCAAATGGTTGTGGGAAATCAACACTCATTAAAACCTTGTCTCGACTTATAAAGCCATTAGAGGGAGAAGTATTGCTTGATAATAAATCAATTAATTCTTATAAAGAAAAAGATTTAGCAAAACACATAGCTATATTACCTCAATCTCCAATAATCCCTGAATCAATAACAGTAGCTGATCTTGTAAGCCGTGGTCGTTTCCCCTACAGAAAGCCTTTTAAGAGTCTTGGAAAAGATGACCTTGAAATAATAAACAGATCAATGGTTAAGGCCAATGTTGAAGATCTAGCAAATAACCTAGTTGAAGAACTTTCTGGGGGTCAAAGGCAAAGAGTATGGATAGCTCTAGCCCTAGCCCAAGATACAAGTATCCTACTTTTAGATGAGCCAACTACTTACTTGGATATCTCATATCAAATAGAACTATTAGACCTCTTGACTGATCTAAACCAAAAATATAAGACAACCATTTGCATGATTTTGCACGATATAAATCTAACAGCAAGATACGCTGATTACCTATTTGCAATTAAAGAAGGTAAACTTGTTGCAGAGGGAAAGCCTGAAGATATACTAAATGATAAACTAGTTAAAGATATCTTTAATCTTGAAGCAAAAATTATACGTGACCCTATTTCCAATTCGCCTCTAATGATTCCTATTGGCAAGCACCATGTTAGCTCTTAATAATTGAATATTGGAATTCATTTAAAAGTCGCAAATTTTGAACTGACCCTCAAAAGTTAGGCCAAAAAACTAACTAAAGGAGGTCAGTTTTTTAATGGCAAATACAGCACAGAATTTAAGATAAAATTAGTAAAAGAATATCATGAATGAAAAATAGGATATAGAGAATAACAGCAATATTAAAAAGATCAGGACTGATAATAAACAAAAAGAAAGTACAACGACTAGTTCAAAAGCTAAAACTTCAAGTAAAAAGTTATTCAAGAAAATCTAGAAAATACTCATCCTACAAAGGACAGGTAGGAAAAATATCAGACAACAAAATAAAAAGAAATATTTATTACCGAAAAAAAGGGGAAATCGAGTCAAGTACCAACAGGCTCATCTATTCCAAAAAGATATTTACTCGATGGAAAAACTCCTAGAATTAGTGTTACAAATATTGACAATGGTATCTTAGGTTACTACGAAGATATAGATGATAAAAATTATAGAGTTTTTGAAAATTTTATATCTGTTTCATTTTTAGGAGCAGTCTTTTATCATAAATATAAAGCAAGCCTAGATATGAAAATTCATTGTTTAAAATTAAAAAATAAAGAATTGAATAAAGAAGTAGCATTCTATTTAACTTCAATTATTAGGCAAGCTTTAAAAAATACTGAATATAAAGATCAAATATCTAGCACAGTATTGCCAGATATCAAAATTAAATTACCGATAGACAGTAGAGGTACTCCAGACTGGAATTACATGGAAAGATATATAGAAGACTTAAAATTAAAATGCAATATAGCAAATTATAATATTTAAAATAAGAACGATTAGAAATAAAAATCTAGTCGTTTTTTATTTTAAGAAAGGATACATGATGGCAAGTAAAAGATTAAGTATTGAAGAACAGATTGAAAAGAAAGAAGAAAGCATTAAGCAATTACAAAATCAAAAAAGACAGTTGAAGAAAAAACTTAATGAACAAGAAAGAAAAGCAAGAAACAAAAGACTTATAGAAAAAGGTGCAGTGTTTGAAAGTATTTTTGAAGAAAGTATTGATTTAACAAAAGATGAATTTTATAAGTTAATAAAAACGTTAAATGATGAAGAAATAAGATTAAACATAATGGAAATTTTAGAAGAAAGAATAGATGATAATGTAGAAAAATCATCTAAAGATGAAATAACATAATTGTCCCTTGGTTACAAGGGCGCAATTATACACCCTAAAGGGTGCTTGCGTCCTGCGGAGTCAAACCCTTGCAGGGAGCAACAACCATTCGCTTTTTAAAAGTCAAGGGTAAATAAACTCGCTAAGGCTCGCCCTTGACTTTTAAAATTTGAAATGAAAGTAACAATTAAGCCGACATACTGAAACAACAAAAATTAATTCAGTAGTCGGCTTTTTTTATTCTATCATTTCAAAACGCTCATTCACAAAGAGGATATAAAAAAACTATTAAGCCTCCACCTAAAACAACAAAGAAAGAAAGGAAGTGATAAAAATGGCAGACAGTTTTCATTTTTCAGTAAACATAATATCAAGAGGAAAAGGCAAAAGTGCAGTAGCAAGTGCAGCATATATAAGTGGAGAAAAAATAAAAAATGAATGGGACGGAGTAACCCATGACTACACAAGAAAAGAAAAAATATTAGTAAAAAATATAATATTGCCTGATCATATACCAAAAGAATTTAATGATAGGTCTACCTTATGGAATAAAGTAGAAATGGCAGAAAAAAATTCTAATGCACAACTAGCAAGACAATTCATAATAGGACTACCAAAAGAGTTATCTTTAAGTGAAAATAAAAACCTGGTTGAAAGATATATAAAAGAAAATTTAACATCACAAGGAATGATAGTAGATTATGCAATTCATGATGAGAGTCAAGATAAAAATGGAAATATCCATTGTCATATAATGACCATAATGCGACCAATAAACGAAAAAGGAGAGTTCTTAGCCAAGTCAAAAAAAGAATATATCCTAGATGAAAAAGGAGAAAAAGTATTAAACAAAAATGGAAAACCAAAGACAAGAAAAGTAGAACTAACAACCTGGAACGATACAGGCAATGTAGAACAATGGAGAGAAAATTTTTCAGATCTTTGTAACAAATATTTAGAAAGAGCAGGAGCAGAAAAAAGAGTAGACCATAGGAGTTTTAAAAGACAAAATTCAGATTATCTACCGACAATCCATTTAGGATCAGCAGCAAGTGCAATGGAAAGAAAGGGAATAGAAACTGACAAGGGAAACTATAATAGAGAAATAAGAAAATATAATCAACTTGTAAAAACAATAAAAGAAGAGATAAAAACATTAAAGGGTTGGATAGGAAATTTATTAGATAACTTATCTACTGCTTATGAAAAATTTAAGGATATCGAAAGAGATAAGGTAATAGACAACCCTAAACTTTTTAATCTAACAAATTATCTATTAACTTATTCAGAAATTCAAAAAGAAAAAAGTAAATATCTAAAAGGATATGCAAAAACTAATAAAGAAAAATATGACTTCAAAAAGCTAACAAGTGCATATAGTTATTTAAGAAAAAACAACATAGAAACCATAGGTCAGTTACAAACAAAAATAGAAACTTTAAAGTCTAATAGTTATAGGCTAAATAAAAAAGCAAAGACAATCCATAAAGAAATGGAAGATGTAGAAAAGAAAATTCTATACTATGAAATCTACAAAGCCAAAAAAGAAGTTTATGAAGAATATCAAAAGAAAAATATATTCACAAAAGAAGCATTTTATAACAAACATAAGAAAGATATAGACCAATATAAATTAGTAAGTGGGAAATTAAAAAAACTCCTATCAGATAAGGAAAAACTAAGTCCTAAAAAGTGGAATGAAGAAAAAATTCTTTTAATGTAAAATCTTGAAGAAATAAATAAAGAAAAAGACAAGATAAAAGATGAATACCAGGAAATTAATCATATAAAATATTCAGTAGATTTTGTAAACAAAGAACTTGGTATAGATTTATCCATAGAAATAGATAAGCTAATAAAACAGGGAGAAAAACCAAGTGTAATAGCACAGATTAAAAAGTTCCAAGACCAAGTTAATAAAGATAATGAATACAGAGAAATGATGAAAAACAAGAAAATGGATCAAGAAAGATAAGACCTGGTAAAAATATCTTATCCAAGCTATAATATGACCAAACAACTAAAGTCAGATCTAGGAGGTAATAGAGATGAATAAAAGGCAAGAGCTAATAGATGAACTCATAAAAGCAAATGAAGATGGAACATACAAAACCTATAAAAGCACAGAAGAAATAAAAGCAATGAACAATGAAGAAATACAGATTATATATTCCAACATGAAAAACTATCTATCAGACAAAAGAACACACATAAACTATTAAAGGTGGAAAGGTAGTGTAAGCTATTTTTAAAAGTATAAAAGGTACAAAGACCTAAGAAATATATAAAAACATCAAAATAAAGTATTCCACCACCAAGAACAATAAAATAAAAACAAGCAAAGGGAAGTATAGAAAAATTAAAACCTATACTTCCCTTTTTTAATTCAAACAAAGGAGAGAAAAGCATGATAAACGAAGAAATAAGCAAGGAAGCAGGTCAAGCAGCACAAACCATAATATCATACACAATAAAGGCAACAAAAGAATCAATCAATTTAGAAAAAGAAATAAGAAAAAAGATGAATGAAACTTTAGAAAAAGCAAATGGAAACTTAAAAAGTCTTATGGGCGATGAAATGAAAATAAAAGATCTCTACAAGAAAGGACAACTAGAAAATATAAGCATAGATCAAATCGACCTCAAAGACTTAAAAAAAGAACTAAACAAACTTGGAGTAAGTTTCTCAGTAATGAAAAACAAAGAAAGCAAAAACTATGAAATATTCTTCCAAGCCAAAGGCATAAAAGTAATGGAATATGCCTTTAAGCAAGTCATAGCCAAGGAAAATAAAAAAGAAAAAGAAAGTATCCTAAAACAAATAAAGAAATACAAAGACCTATCCAAAAACAAAGATAAGACAAAAGAAAAAGGAAAAAGGAAAGTAAAAGAAAAAGTAAAACCAAACAAAAAAGATATGACCAGAGAAATCTAAAGGGAGTAACGAAAAGTTACACCCTTAAATAACCATAATAACAAGACTTCCGAAAAACAGAAGTCCAGAATTCCGAAAATCGGAAATCAAGAATTTCGATTATCGAAAATCAAGAAAGGAGCAGATATGGCAACAAACAAAAGATACTATTGGATAAAATTAAAAGAAGAATTTTTCACAGACAAAAGGATAATGAAAGTTCTATAATGAAGTTAGCCACCTTACCTTAGTCAAGAATTAGATGTTTC
>ERZ1023203.61-NODE-61-length-25456-cov-511.726704_pt1 | contig 25456 bp, 19 predicted proteins | sample MGYA00380444_ERZ1023203 | MGnify/ENA primary metagenome ERZ1023203 (study PRJEB33173, sample SAMEA4830386) | metagenome | study: EMG produced TPA metagenomics assembly of the PRJEB25223 data set... | reverse complement strand
TCATGCTGTTCCATTCTTGCTTGGCTTGCTCACTTTGTTGTGGGCTGAGTGGCTTGCCATTAACGTCGTGTAGCGGTACAGGTGTATTACCCAGCATGCTTTCACCCAGACCTTTACTTGGCTTGTTGATATTTTCTGGTTTTGCAAGTGGTCGTGGGTTAGCCCCTTGTCGATCAGATAGGGCATTAGCTTCTTTTTGATTAATTGCAGACGGTTTAACATCCGTTTTAAGCGTTTTGCCCGCTGAATTTTTAATGGCAAATCCACCGTTTTGGGTTTGTAGTAATTGACCCGTGGCTAATCCGGCGGCGATAATAGCAGCCTCTTTATTGGTCCATTTACCATCTTTGGATGCAATATCAGCAAGCTCTTGCGAATCCATGCTTTGCAGCATCGCCTTGGCATCAGCAATTTCAGGCGTAGGGTTATCAACCGCTGTACGATCTTGGTTAAAATCAGATGTAGTCAATGATTTATCAGTGCCATCATTAACCATTTTTTCACCAGCACTGATAATCGCCTCTTGTGCCTCAGTTGGGTTATCCAAAGCGGCAAGCTCTGCTTTTTGAGTGTCATCCAAATTATTCCACATTTGAGCAGCCTGTTCTTCATCAGGCGCTTCTGTCAGACTGTTGTATGCAGCATCATTAATTGGCTGGTCCGTGAATTGGTCAGTATCTGCACCATCAACATTATCTGTGCTTTGCAGACCATTTTCATCCATAGGATTTTTACCGGCCTGAGAATCCGCCTGATCCATCCGATCTAAATCAATATCCTGCTGTTCGGTATTGTTATTGTACAAGCCAATGTTATCAGGGTGATTTGCTGACCCATTATTATTAGCAGAGCTATAAGCACCATCTGCAAAAGCGAGACTTCCAGCCCCTAAGGCGACTGAGCCACCACCAATACCGCCTGAATTTGCCTCGCCGCCAGATGTTCCAGCAGCCATATTTGAATTGGCATCAAATTTGGCAAATCCACCACCAGGAGTGCTACCACCGCCGCCAGGACTGCCACCACCAGGGCCGCGCTGTTGATTGATTTCGTCAGATAAATCACCTAGGTTGTTGCTATTGCCGGCGGTTTGGGCTAACCCTGTACTTTTGGGTTTGAAGCTAGATTTTGCTTGTGCTACTGTTGAGTTTATATGTTGCCTGCCTGCGGCTGACGCACTCCTTGCGGAGGCGGCTACACCTTGCATTAACTTGTCAGAATTGATATTACCAAATCCGCGCAATAGATTTGTTCCAGCCCAGTTAGAAATCTCATCACCCATCTCTTGGGTGATACCCCACACCAAGTAGGTCATCATAATCAAGGCGGCGCTATACATATACCAAAAATCGCGCATACTAGTAATGTTGGCTAACGCATGACCAATAAAAGTGTTGGACGAACCACCCGTTTGCCCACGCATCGCAAAAAACGCATTGGTAAAGTAAATAACCAATGGCTCATAAATAAAAAACGCCACAAAAAATGCTGAAATAATCAAAATTGGTCTGAAAAACAGAACCAAAACAGTGACCCAGCCTTGTTGCTGAGAACCCATAAATCTTTCACCTGGCAGGGCGTGCATGATTAAAAATACTGGCATCCCGAACATTGTCATGATAATTTGTAAAAACCAACCAATCACAGCCATTGCCATTAGTAAATAGGGTAGGTTGGGAATGATGGTCCCTAACATGGTTCTAAGATTATCAGTAATAGCAGCAACATAGTCTAAAAATGGTAATAACAAATTTTCAAGAGCCATTTGGAAGCCAGATGCTGCACCCTTGGCAGAGTCAAGTGTCAATGCCCGTACTGCAACATTTGACGAGCCTGCTTGTGCCGCAATATTTGCGGCGACCACGGAGAGTTTGAACCCTGAGATTGACATACTCACCAAGCCAAAAGACTCGCCAGCGTACTGTATGCGAGATAAAATATCACCATCGGTATTTGAAAGATCAAGCTTACCATCTTGAGAGCTTGTATTTGAACCGACGATAGAATTAACAACGCCTCTTTCTGTGCCTTGAATAAGCCAACTGATGCCACTGGTTAATTGAGTATTGATATTGCTGATATTGACAGATTTATTCACATTTGGTGCGATGGTTGCCATAGCAAAGTTGCTACTCAAGGAAGCGGTTTCATCTTTTAATTTAGAGCCGGCGAAAGCTTTCATCACCCCCTCATTAATACCTGTGACTAATTCAAGATGCTGATTGAATTTGGAGTTGTTTTCTTCTTGTTGATCGTGACTAGGCAGGGCAAAGCTGCCCGGATTTGAATAAATCGAGTTATTGATAGTGCGTCTTAATGAGGCAATTCGCATCCGTGCCAACCCAGCCCCAACCCAGCCTTGGCGCAGCAAGTTGTCTTCATACTCTTTTAATTTTTTTGTATTGGCGGCTTCAAGAAGCCCTACATCGCGCAAATAATCTTTAACAGCCAATCCTAAAATATCAGAAGAATTTTCAGAAAATGCGATCAAAGGCTTGATATTAATGCTTTGATTATTCCCATTCTGATCTTGTGATCCGTTTTGACTTGATGGATTTGTCCCCCCTTGGGTAGACCCTCCGTTATTAACTGTTTCGGTTGTTTGATCATTTACTTGTATAACAGGCCAACCTGTCGCTGATAGGGAGTAGGCATTACTATTAATTTTAGAGACTTTGTCAAATAAGGGGTTAGCAAATATTATCCCATTGCCATCGGACTTGATATCAGCCTCTATTGAGTTGAACGACTTCTCAAAATTCTGGAATTTGCCTGTACCAATAGCTGTGCGGAAACCTGCTTTGTAAGCATAAAATTGTGACAACGCGCGAGCTGTTGAGATATTTCTACCGATATCGTTTAGATCCTCGCCACCTCTGCCTGTGATTGCGCGCAGCAGAGTAAACTCACTATCCTCATCGAATGTGTCAAAAAAAAGACCATGTACATTATATTTCATTGTCACATTGCCGCAAAGGTCGCCTGCAATGTTTGATTTACCAGTGCTACCCTCTGATGCCGTATCTTCAATGGTAAATGATATGGTTTTTACATGATCATTTTTGGTTTCAGCCTTGTTTATTCGCACACTGTTTGATCCTAGTGTTTCGTAGGCACTTTTGGCACAATAACCATGCAAGGCACCGTAAAACGTTGGATCGTACATTGAATTGACTGATGTAAAAGCGGAATTATTATCCAATGTGAGCATGGTTGAAGATTTGAATGAGTAGTCTGCCGCGGCCATATAGACACGGTTGGCTGCGCCGTTAGACATCATCACCACCCATAAAATCAGAACAGATATCAGTGAATATCCTGAGATGGTTGGTGTGAGCATGACCACAGAGAACAGTGGGCGGCCATAAGTGCCAGCCCAAGAACCGCTACCTCTTGAAATACCTCTTATCTCACCATCATCCGCTGACGACAAAAAAGATTTGATGATAAAAAAGCATAGAGTTATCAAGGCGATAAATAAAGCTATATTGCTCACTTGATTAAGAAGCAAGGGTAGTATAGTCGGTGATATGCCGCCTGCATCTGTTGTGGCTACTTTTGTTAGGGCAGGATTTCCCTTTGTGATAAAAGCATTGATGAAATTGGTATCAAAAATATAACGTAATATTTGAACAGCAGTATCTGTTTCACAATTACCGTCAATGGGACATATCCAGCCTTGAGGTTCTTGAGCCATAAGTTTTTATCCTGTGGAGGAGTCAATCTGTAAATATAGAGGGGTTATAGAGGTGCTTTCATTTTACAACAAAGCAATAATTAAGACAATATCGACAAAAATTTTAATTAAAATGCTACATAATAAACTAACTATCTATTTAAGATTTAATTGACTATAATATACAAATAGGTTTAAAATACCAAAAAATGCAATGATGAGGTGGTAATATGGGTTTTTATAATAATAAAGATAGTGATTATAGCACTGGCTATGCCGTTGGTCGAGCTCACGCCTTTAGTGAGATGAGTACAGTTACCCCTGTCTCTTATCCACCAGTTGAAAGTAGTGAGGTGACTAAGCGGATACATACCGCTTTTGGCAAATTGTTTTTTTGGGGTGTTTATTTTCTTGGGTGGGCGGGCTACGGCCTTGCTTTGAATGCACTTGACATAAGCATGTTCTGGCTGGTTTTTGCTCCATTTTGGCCAGTGATTTTGGTAGGCTGGATTCTATACGAAATCTTTGCTGAAATCGGTTCAGAAAGCCTTGACTTTCTCAAAGAGAGCAAGGATTTCATCGTTGCACTTTATCATGCTTTGATTGCATAACAAAAAGCGCCAGATCTGGCGCTTTTTCTTTTTACATTCCACCCGGGGTGATTCCCAAATCAACACCAGAATTTCGCGATTTTTCAATTTCCGCCCAGGCTTTATTTTTCGCTTCTAAATTTTCTTCAACCGTAGGCGCATAGACCTTATCCAATCCCTCACGATATAAGCCGATTTGATAGTTGGTTGCGACAAGCCTATCATTAATTTGTTCCTTGATATTAGAAACGCCATTAAGCAGGTCATTAATGCGCTCATTATCCGTCCCAAAAAAATGTCTGACGACTTCACGCACCGCCTTGGTTGTATTATTGATTGGCATATTGGCACGAGAATATGCGTCAAAATGATATTCGTTATTGATCCGGCGATTATGTTTGTTGGTATCAAAGGCACCCGCAGGATAGATCGACTCAATCATTTGAGGTGAAATTTTATCCTTTGGCAGATTGGATTTTGCACCTTGGTTTTCAATATCCTCTTTGGCTTGACCTATGATTTTCACCATAATGACACCATTTATCCTTGTTACTAAATAAATTGATATTATTTTAACACAATTTCTTGGCAGCTAGGTACACAATGTGTACTAAAAAAAATCTTTCGTTTATAATGGGCATATTGCTAGTTTTGACATACTCCCACCACCAAACCTAGCGGTTATAGCGGGGGAATCTTTGCGACCCATAACAACCTAAGTTGTTACCTTTCGCCAGTACACTTACGCTGATAAGTATTATACTGGGGGAACTCTTTATACAACACTAAGTCCTAGTGCATCAGCTAACGCTTGATGGCGTATATTGCTCGCAGCATTGATATCACGGTCATGGTGTGTTTGACAGCTAGGACACGCCCAATTTCTAACGGATAACGGTAGGCTATCCAATTTGTGATGGCAATGCGAACAAATTTTAGAACTGGCAAAGAACCGATTGACTTTTAGAATGTTTTTACCATACCAATTTGCCTTGTAAGTAAGCAAGGTAACAAACTGCCCTAAGCCCACATCATTAATCGCTTTGGCAAGTTTTCGGTTTTTTACCATGTTTTTCACCGCTAAATTTTCAAGTGCATAGCTGGTAGCTTGGTTTTCGCAAATCAGCTTATGGGTGATTTTGTGGTGTAAGTCTAAACGCTGGTTGCGTACTTTTTGGTAAATACGAGCAACGGCTAATTTTTGTTTTTGATGGTTTTTACTTTGTTTTTGTTTGCGAGCAAAGATTTTTTGTTGTGCGGAAAGTCGTTTACTGGCTTTGGCTAAATGCTTTGGATTATCAAATTTGCTGCCGTCTGATAAGTTAAGTAAGTGGCTGATACCCAAATCAATACCTACAGTTAGGCTAGGCTCTATTGTGGTAGGTGTTGGCAATATATCGGTATTTTCTACCAACACGCTTGCATGGTATTTGCCTGTTGCTGTCTTAGTGATGGTAACTGTTTTGATATTGCCAATAAATTCACGGCTAAATATGGTTTTGATGCCTTTGATTTTGGGTAGGTTGATGATGCCTTGTTCAAAGTTTACGCTGCAATGTTGTGGACATTGATAACTTCGCTGTGGGATTTTTTTAGATTTAAAGCGTGGAAACTTGGCACGACTTTTGAAGAAATTGGTAAAGGCGGTATGGACATTTAGTAAGGCATTAAGTAGCGATTGGCTATTAACTTCGTTTAGCCATGCAAACTTGCCTGTTTTCTTTTTCTTGACGAGCTGGCTTTGGATTTGGATACGAGATAACGACTTGCCAAACATGGCATAGTAGCGTTTTTGTAATGCCAATGCCCAATTATAAACAAAACGCACACAACCAAAGTGTTGTTCAAACGCTAAGGCCTGTTTACTGTTTGGGTAAAGTCTGTATTTGTAGGCTTTGAGCATGGCTTGTTAGTCAACTTGAATGTAGTTATAATTTAGCGTAAACCCTACTTAGTGTCAATCATGTGCATTTACTGATTGATATGCACCCCAATATCATACCAAGTAAGTTTATCAATAATCTAAAAACGGTAATGAGCCGATTGATGAGAAAGGAATTTACAAAGCACTTGGCAGGGTTTTACTACAAGCCTGTACTTTGGACTAGGGCATATTGTTTGCTGACGACTGGCGGTGCTACGATTGATACCATTAGACAGTATATCGAAAAACAAGAACGCCCTGATTAGGGCATCAGTGCTTACATCTCCACCTAAATCAAAGATTATAGGTGGAGATGTAAGCACGATAAGTTAAAGGTGGTACAGTTTGACATTACACACAATTCCGTTGGAGCCAAAAGGCGGCCCAATTAATGATCCTATGGAGTATGCGCATTTTAAGATCGACTGTCTAGATTTTATTATGAGTTATTTGGGATCGCATAAAAAACCAGCTTTAGAAAAACAAATTCTATCAACTTGGCAAGAGGCTTCTGAATTTGCTTTTGTGGCGTGTCATCATCTACATGACGACTCAAATCGTATTCATAACAAATTTGGGGCGTGGGTATTTTGCACTATTCATCTAAAAAATCCCCATACTATTAGAAGTACCGGATCATTCAACACCGTGATTGCACTGATTTTAAGTCAGCGTTTGCAGGTGGAATTACTAAGAATGGTAGTTTTGGAATGTCTGGATAGGTGCGGTGATTTGTCGCTAAGACAAATGCTTGGTCAAAAATACGCCGTTTACAATCCGCCACTCAAGCTGCTTTATCTGGACAGCACTTTACTAGACCCTGCTACAAATTTTCTTATGTGGCGCTGGCTATGTCTGATTGCTAGTTGTTTTGAAGATGGCTTAATCATCCAAGTTCTGCATGATTATGTGGCCAATCATTTTAACGATCCAGCGACCGTCGCTGAACATTTATATATGGGTCAAAGTTTTAATTTTTGTACCGATTTGGATCGTTACCAAATGCGCTATGATAAAGATTTTTTGGTCAGATATGGTATTGATTTGGCGGATATAGAATACACAAATAATGGTCAATCTTATGAAGATACGAAAATGTACATTGAGCAAATGATTGCTGAGAAAGACAAATGGCCAAGTTAAGTCAAGAAAAAAATGTGGTGGCAAAGCCCATCAGTCCACTTGCCACTTATGATTTGGTATTTGGCTATCTTTTTTTAACCCAAAAAATGAAGCTTTATGGTATCAATCGTTATGAGTGGGAGGTCATTATCAGCCTTAATCGGCGTTTTATGGATATAGGACTGCCTAAGCTTGGTGTATTGCAATGTATTCACAATATCAATGCAGCTTATGTCGCAAGCAGGCAGGCGAGCCAGCAAAAAAAAGAAACCGCGATATTAAAAGGTCTTATGTATGATGAGCAGGGCAATCCGGTGGGGCCTCCAAATGAGGATTTGAGCGATTTGCCACCCGATCAAGACATTCTGGCAAAGTACGCCATCAGGGTTTTAAAGCAAGAGGATGTAGATTATTTTAATATCATGCAGCAGTATACCAATCGCACAAGCTACCGCCTGACAGTTAGCATTAACCCCAATTCCAGTGAATTTAGCGTGCTTAGTGTTCAAGACCCATTATCACGACTAAAAGCAGTTACCCAAAGCATTGATACGCTAATCTCTCAGTTATTAAACGAGGGCATTGGATCTGCATATTGCCATGCTGATTCCATACTGAATTTTACCATCAAAAAAGTTACCTCATGGGATATGCAGGCATATTTTGATGCTGTCAAAGGTATCAGCACTCAGCTTTTTTGTGAGGCTTTTGACATACAAACGAAAGGGATGAGTGGCGGTGCCGAGCTGCCTTTGTGCCTATTTATGGTAGTGCAATATGTTGAATTACATCCTGAACACATATCGACCAATGTTTTGCTGGGATTGTTATTGATGAAGCAAACCATTGAGTGCTACATCGAGCAAAGTGGTGCGGTTACAGTGCCAGACAGTGTGCCTTTGAGGCAGGCGTATCACAAACAGGATGGCAACAAGATATTATCAGCTTTAACCAAACTCTTTAACGCTCAGATTAATGAAAATCCAGTTGTTAAAAAGGGATTGAAAAAAATATCCGCCAGCGATGGAGCTAATGTGCCCATTAACCAAAATCATGTGGTAGAGGATGGCGATCTTACGCCTGCGCGAGATGGGCTATTGCATTTTGCCAATATAGATGAGGGTAATTTTATTCTTATTAAAAGCCACCTATCAGGCAAATCTTAACTTCGTCTGATAGGAGGGTGGCTGTTTCACTATATATTTTTAGACCAGGTTTTAGACAGGGCACAAACCACACTCTTAGACGCAGGCACTGTAATCATTTCACCAGTGGCGGGATTGCGTGCTTGGCGTGCTTGGCGTGCTTTAATCTGGTATGAAGCAAATCCAGTCAAAGACACTTCTTCACCACTGGTAGTGGTTTCTTTGATCACAGCCGTGTAGGCGTTGATTACATCCCTAATGGCCGCTTTTGAAACATCAGGCGTTTTGTTTTGAATGGCATCAATCAACTCAGATTTGTTCATTAATAACTTCCTCTTAAAAATAGATATGACAAGATTATATAGCTTGAGCTAATATTTGTAAAGTTTTTTTGATTTATTTTAAAACTTTTCTAAAAAAATATAAATTACTATCCGATCAATCAATGAACAAAAGTTCATGCGGTGCGTAATGACTTTTATGCGCGTGTTTCACCTCATCTTGGATGCCTGCTTTCACGCCATGCAAATCGGTTTTGCCAATATATTCAATCAAGTGATTCATTGCATTGATTTTTAAACTTTCATTGGTGCTATTTTTACCAGTAAGGTAGTCGCCATGCACTTCGATCTTGATTAATCGCCTTAAAAAAAATATTTTTAGTGCTTGGTTGATATGGCTTTCAACAATCACATGTTCTGGAATTAATCTATCCAAAGGGCTATTGCCAGAATTAAAAGCAACATTGCCTTGAAATTCGGTTTTGGTAAGATAAAATTCAATTGCCGTACGCACATCGTAATAATCGGATGGATTTAATAGCTTGCGGATATTTTTTTCATATCTGTCAAAGCTGATTTCTTGGCGTATTCGCGATAATATCAGACCGGTGATTTCTTGTAAAAATAAAAAGCTTTGTACCAAAGAGGTGATTTCAAAGGACTTTGTATTTTGCGGGTCAAAATTAGCATCCGAAGATCGGTAGCGTAGCTGATAGGCATGAAGAACCAAGTCAGTCGTTTTTTCAGTGGTAGCTGCTCTATATAAATCATCATAGGTTGGCAATGCTTCATACGCCGATTTGTTCGTATCTGCCTGCCAGCCATCATATCGATTGGTGATAAGCAGTAAGACCTCATGTAGATATTTATAATACTCACTCAAAAAATTGGCAGGCTCGATGGCGGATTTTGTCAATCCCTCATGATAGGTGCTTTTTGGTACACTTTGCAACGAATGCAGATCAGGTGCAGGCGAGGGCGTATTTTGAGCCAAAAAAACATAGCTAAAAGGGTGAGGGATATTATCCGTTTTATAAGGATCGCCCGAGTCCTCACCTTTGACATGATGATGAGGCAGGTGTTCAGGATCGGACTGGGCGAAAAGGGGCTGTCTGGTTTTGCGGGTCATTATTGCGAGATCACAGAAGCTTTGACATTGGCGCGCAACAACTGCTCACGTTGCTTGCTGATGGTACTTTCAAGCCCACTGTTTGCCAATACTGCGGAGGTATAAGCGGCTAACATTGCTTCTTGTTGCGATAGCTGCTCAAATTCGTCCGCTGCAAGTTTCAGTCTTAACGCCTTAACTTGCAACAACTCTTTCATAACACCACGTTCATTTAGACCAACTAGCGTTTGGCTCCAAGATTTGTATTCTTCACCACCGCCAAAATAACGATCCACTTCTTTTTTTAGCTGTGCGGCCAAAGAATTGATAGATTCATTAGAGGCTTCACTGGTTTTTTCCACACCTGATCCTGCTCGATCTCCTTGGGCGGTAGCTTGTAACTGGCGCTCTTCGCTGGCGTTGTTGCCTCTATCCTCTTCAGTGCTTTCAGATCCTGTGCCAGACCACTGTGCTTGTAGATTTTTAAGATAGGTGATCGCCGTTGATTTGATGGAATCAACGCGGCGCTTATTATCAGCGTATGATTGACCCATGATTGTATTGACTTGATCAGGTAGTAAAGGGTCATGCGCCAGACCAGCCATGTTATTAATAAAAGCGGATTTATCATTGTACTCATCCGAGCCTTTAGACGCAGGCTCGAACATGGTTGATGCTAATAAAGACTTGCCTGCACGTGGTGCTTCAGCAGCACAAAGACCAGAGGCAGCTTGTGAGGCGGTACAATATAGTTGATCGTGCAGTGCTAGACGCGTGGCCATTTGCGAACCGCGGTCAGCATACCGTCCCGGTCTTGCACTCACCTCAGTGCGAATCATCGAGGTGACAGCCGCTTTCGTGGTATTTTCTTTGTGTACAGTACGCTCACGCTCCTGTTGCACCATGCAGGTTTGATGCCCTTGCCCAGCAGGCCCATACTCTTCCAAGATTTGTATTTTCTTTTCAGCATTTTCTTTGGCATCTTCTGCTGCCGCCTCAATTTTTGTGTTCTTGGCAATGGCATCTGACACCTGGGTGGCAGTCATGCTTTTTTGTTGTGCCAGCACCTTTAAAGCTGCAGTGATAGTATCGGTTTGTTGTCTGATGGTTGAAGTCAGTTGTGTGTCTAGGTTGTTCATTGAACCCTTAATACTCTTATCCACCACATTAAAATAAGGTTGGATTTGACTGTTGATATGTGAGTAATTAGAGTCAATATAACATGCCGCCATCGCACCAGTTGAGGTCATGCCTAGTGCACCAATGACCATCATTTGCTTGCTTAAAGTTTTTAACATGATTCATTTCTCATCGGTAATTGCTATTGGCTTATGACAGAGGCGCGTGATGATGTTCTCACCATACGATTGTACTGCTCAATCATGCGATCTTCCATCGGAATGGTTTCAGCCAAAGTTAGTGCTGCGATATTGCCGCCGATACGCTGGTTGGTTAAATGGCGCTGGTAGTCCATATAAGCTGCCAATCCCTCAATTTTTGCCAATTCAACCAGCAGTCCGCGTGGACGCTGTTGCATCATGGCTTTTTGCCATTCGATAGATTCTTCGGTACCATAGTAACGAGCCACTGTATTAAATAACATTTCTTGTGGCGATACTTTTTTACCTTGAGCATCCTCTAGGTCTTCACGAACTTCGGTCATGGCTTGTAAATGAGCTAAAGAATAAGCAGGGAAAGCTGCTAAGGCTGTCTTCCGGTTGGTATTATATAAATACGCTTGTCCGGTTGCCGACCGTGCTGCTGATACTGGAATTGCTACATCTGGCGAACCCAAAATATTTTGTCGGATAGAGGTTTTGGCTGTGCCAACCAAACTGTGTCTTGGTGCAGATTCAAACATCAATGTGGCGTTGGTATCACCGCCAGGTAGTGCGCCTACGGATCGACAAACCCCAGAGGCAACCTCACTTTGTGTACAAAAGTTGGCATTATGGCGTTCTTTGCGTTCCTGCTGAATTTGGTCGGGTGTTCTTGCTAGGACACCGGGTGCATTATCGACTTGCTGAACCAATTCCGTTGTTTTTAAATTCGCCTCACCAAGCATGCGTGATGTTTGTGTGTTTTCGGCTAAAACCTTACAAGCAGCATAGCCTTGACCAGTCGCACTGCCATAATCCATCAACACTTGCAATTTTTTATTACCAGAATCCACGGCATCTTGAGAAGCGGCTTTGATTTTGCGTGCTTTAAGATCAGCATCCGCAATTTGTGTGGCTGAAATGGCTTCTTGACGGGCGTTTAATACAATGGCTTCATTGATTAAAGCGGTATTGTCTTGGATGGCAGTTTGTAGCGATACTTGAGATTTTGCAATACGGCTGGTTGTTTCTGTCGCCAACTGTGAGGCTAAACTAGAGGCTGCACTGTGTACTATGCCAGGATTCCAGCCATAGGCAGCGTGGGCGCCTGTGCTGATGCTAGACACTGCCGATAGCACGCCAACAGCAATTAGCTTGGTTTTGAATGGTTTCATAAATACCACCGTTAATGTTGTTTCAGAAGTTCACTTTGTATCTTTAGAGGCTGCCCGTAGGACACTAAGTAACTTTTTTATCTAGTGCAATATTATTTATTAAAAGTTACTGTCATCACCAAATTAGGCTATGACAGTAAGTACATTCTTAATAAAATGCAAATAGGTATTGGCTTGAGTATTGGTCTGGTTCGTAGAACTTTAACTCAACAGGGCTATCCTTATCCCCCGATATCGCTCTCATCTCAGGATAAACCCAGCCTTGAACTGCGTTTCCATAAATAAGAATGGTATTGTCAGATATATCTGTTTGCACTTCTGTCCCAAATTCTACGTTAGAGGTATAAACCTTTTTAGATTTAACATCAACCATTACTGGGGATTTGGTTAATCCATCTTTGGATGCAACAACAACAGCTATGTATTTACCAAGGATGGGGCTGGATTTTGAATTAGTCGCCACCTTGATAATATTAGCAGCAGATTTTTCTGAACAATAATTAATTCTTCCACCTTGATACGAACAAATATTAAACTTAAAACCATTGATGGTTTTGCCATCTTGTTCACTAAGTAGGTTCAAATTTCTTTTGCCATCTAATGATTGCTGGTACATTAAATCAACATCAAGGGCATGAGCGGTGGCACCCATAACCATACACCCAATCAATACGCTTTTTAATAAAGTTGGAATACGCATACATTGCCTCTACATGTAATATATTAAACATTAAATACTTATTTAGCTAAACTTACCTTAATACAATAAATATTTTACATTATTTAAATCAAGCTAACAATGATTATTGTTCACCGGATTTAACTTGTTGCATTTTTTCAAGAACGGCCCAAACCTCTCTGGTTACCGAAGCTTTAGCGCTGTTAGCGCCACCATAATAACTCTTTCCAGGATTATCTGGGACACCAAGACTCGCCCATTCCTGCGCGAGGCGGAGCTTCGCATCTCTTAAGCTTTGGCGATTGCCAGTCATAAATTTACCAATGCGTCTGTCAACCAAGTAACCAGCCATTGCTTTTTGTGTTTGTTCGTTAAATACCGCAGAATCAGGCAACCCCAAGCTTTCCTGGGCAGATAAGAATGTTCCATAGATGATTTGGTATTTGCCTGCGGCAAATAGATGTGAACAATCATTTTTACTTTTAGGAAGATTGTTACCAGAGGCGCGGTATATCCTCTTCATTTGTCCCAAAGTCATCGTTGTTAATGGGAACACTCCGCCTCTGGGTCTGCTGCACGCGATGGTTGATCCGTATGTACCGTTATTCGATGCGTTCCAACCGTCAGCACCAGCTGCTGATTCCGCTTTACTCACCAAATCAATCAATACTTCACGAAGAGCTTTCATATCAGATGGTAAGTTGCTCAGGTCAAGCGGCGAACCACCATCACTTCCAACATAGGTAGTTTCACCCCATCTGGCCAAACGACCATCCCAAGGCTCAGACAAAGCGCCTTTTTGCTCAACAACTATTGTTTTTGCGCCGCCAGGCGGTGTGTCATAGGCAATGGAGTCTTGCATTTGGCTTAAAAACGCATTTTGCACCATTGAACCTAAAGCATGATATTGCGACTCAGTTTGGCTAACGGCTTCACAAGCTAAGGTATCACAAAAAGAGTAATCTGACTTTGCCGGATCAACAACATTGTGCATAAAGCCGTATCCTGCATCAATTTGTTCAGGGCTCAGGGTCAAATTACCATGAATATTGTTGTAATCCGTATCCATACCGCCTTGAGCGTTACCGGCGACCAAACACGCCCCTTGTGCAGCTTCAGTAATATCGCAATACTTGGCGTAATGATGTTTGGCGCGCATGGCGCGACGGTCGCCATCATTTGAATAATGCAACGCAGCATTAGATTGGCTGATTGCTGTTCTAACTTGGCTGCTTAACTCTTGTTTAATAGCATGGGTTTTCTTTTCTTCTATGGCAGTACACGCCATTGTGGGTGATAAGCCCTTACCAAAAGTGACATCTTCTAACGCCTCAATGATATTTTTTGTGGTATTCACCGCCTGTTCAGCCGCCATACGCTCAGCCATTGTGGCCACTCTGTGCTGACCAATATCCGCAGGCGTGCGCGCGGTTTGCGCACGATTGACTTCAAGCATTGCCGTGACTTGATCTGACTGCTTGATGGCTGCCACGGCTGCTGGGTTTTTTTTAAACTCATCAATATTGGCAATCGCAGCAAAAGTACCGCTTACCGTTCCCATAGCCATCAACATGACGGAGTATTGCACCAAAGTTTTTTTGGTAAAACACTTTTTCATTAGTTTGCGTCCATAAAAGCTGTCTTTACCACCTACCAATGTTTTGATGGGGGATGTGTGTTAATTCGCAAATCGGTTATTGCTTGAGCTGCCATCAGTGTTCTCAGTGGTCGATCTGTTTGCAAATGGATTGAGTAGAGAGATTGAAAATCTTTGCTCTTGGGCACGCTGTGCTGTTTCATTCACCACATTGGTGGTATTTTGTACACGCTGGCTCACCGTTGGTGCTGCTGCTTGTGCAGCTTGAGACTGAGCCTGATGTTGAGCGTTGGACTGAGGTGCTGCACTTTGGTTTTGCCCCAAAGTAATCGGCTGAGGTTGACTCACAGGAGCAGTTGGTTTTCTACCGACTTCCGTCAGTTGTTTTTGTAGCATACCAAGCTGAGTGCGAGTACGCTCTACGGCATCGTTGTAGGTACGATGCTCATTATTGATTTGGCGGTATTCTGCCATATTTGACAAGGCACAACGACCGCTGCTATCGCACTTGTGGTAATTACCACCGCTGTAATTTGCGGTGTATTGTGGCTTAGGTGGAATACTGCGGCGTACATCTTCCATCTCAGCTTCAATTTGCTGTTTCAAAATCCCATTGACTTGTGCATCGGCATCACCAATATTAAAGCCGATGGCTTCATAGGCGTGGTCATCAATTCCGTTTTTGTAGCCTTGGTATTTATTATTGACCTTTTGATTGGCTGAATCCAGATTTTTTTGAGCTGAATTCAATCTCTCATTTAGATATCTACCCACCTTACCTGAGCTGTCGGTCACTTTATCGGACAGATATTTACCCACAGTGGCATCTGATCCATTGATAATTGTGGTCACACCATTCCAAGTTTTGTAAAAATCAAGCACGGGGGCAGCGGCGTCCCTGGCTGCTTTGTCGGCAATCTCACAAGCGCGGTGGATGACCTCCTTTTGGATTTTTTGGATTTCTTTATCTACTTGTTTGCGGACAATTTGACCGATATCGCCCCAAGATCCTCGGATGGTTGGTAGTGCCACTGTGAGATCTAAAATTTCTTTAGAAGATGATAGGCAGCCTTTTGTGGATTCATGGGTTTCGATATTTTCCATTGCTTTAACGCGTGAGGGCCCTGCATCGACCGCTTCTAGGCGGGCAATTTGCACTTCTTCTGCGTGATTGGCAACCGCACACGCATTGGCAGCATCCTCAACATTATTGGTGGCAGTTGCTGTGCTATCTGGTGCTTGTGAGTGACGATTTGAGCTTACCGTTGTTGTTGTGGTGCTATGCGGCGTTTGCTTTGCAGGCGCGGAGCTTGTACCTGCACCCATTGATCTTACTTCTTCCACGGTTGAGCCTGACCCACTGGGTGCGGTTTGGGTTTGACTGCTTGTGCTATTGCTGTTAGAAAAAGGGTTGGGGGCGGCTTGGGTCGCCCCCACACCACCTAATACACCGACCATTACGCCAGCTGTCAATGCTTTGGTTTTAAAATGACGTTTCAACATAATAGAGACCTTAGAATTATGGCCCATCAGGTGTATTACCTGGAGCACGATTTCCTGATACAAATTTTGAGAATAACCGACTCAATAAAGAGGCGGATTGATCTAATTTTTCATCAAGTTTGGTTAATAAGTTCTTTTTGTCAACCCCCCAATCTTCCATATCCAGTTTGGCATTTTTAATACGCAATGGATCTTCAAAAGGATTGAGTGAGGGTTCTTCTGACAATCTTTTTTTGGCGGTATTTTCAGCCACCAATTCAAATACCTGTGTTTGCTCGGTGAACTTTTGTTTTAACTCTTGAATATTTTGAGCAATCTGTTCCGGCGATGAGGATTTTTTTTGATCTTGTTTGATCAAAGTATCTTTAATGCTTTGATCAAACCTTGGGTCATCCTCAATGCCGTAAATTGCCTTGGCGTGAGTGCTGAATTGGTAATCTGCAGTACGAACATCCATACCCTCAGTGATATTTTTCAAACGCTCTTCATAGGCGTGCGTCAGATGATTTTCTAGCCCTTTATCTAGGGCTTTGAGGCGTGTTGTATTTTGAGCAAATTGATGATCACTTAGCAATCTTTCATCACCGGCGTACTCAGCATACACTTCTTTTAAATCATCCCAAAGTCGCTGTTGGTTGTCGCTAGACAGTTCTTGAATTTTAGCTTGTCCGCGCAATTTGTCACCGCGAACCATTGCAGCATCGAGATGGTCTTGCATCCCCTCATATGCCTTTGGATCTACCCCGTATAATTGAGAGGTTTTTTCTAAAAATGCTTGGTCAGCCAAACGTACATCCAGGCCCTTGTCTATGTTCTCAAGGCGCAATTCATAAGCCTTGGTAATTTGTTGCTCAATTTGCTGTTTGAGAGCCAAATCCGCCAGTGCATTGCCGCCTATGCGTGGGCTGAGGATTTTTTGCATGGCTTCGTCAGCGGTGTGGTTCTTCCATCCATCATTAACCTGCGCCACGATATCTTTTTTGACCTGTGATGACTTGTCGAATTTTGAGAACAATTGACTTAACAACAAAGCTGTCGCTCCGATTTGCGAACCGCCGCCCTCATAACCTGCGGCATAAGAATTTGAGGGCTGGTTTTGCGAGGTGGTATTATCGGCAACATTCTGTTTCCCCAAATATTTTTTGGATGCTTCGGGCGTAATGACCTGTGCGACTATTTTCAGAGATCTGGCTACATCCGTGTCAAGCAGTGAGCCTTGTTTGATATCATAGCCATTTTTGCTGGCAAAGTCTTCAAGCTTTGGCTTAATTCCTTGATTTTGTGCATCATTCAGGTAGTTTCTCTTTTGCTCGTCAAATGCCTTTTTTTCAGCCAGGGTGATGCGTTTAACTTCAGCACCCCGCACAAAATTAAAATCTTCTAAGGTCATGTCAGCCAAAGACACCACTTTGGTTCCGGCTTCTTCTTTGACAAATTTATCCAAACCTGATTCGCCTAAGCCATGTCTGGCAATGCGGTTATAGTTTTGATCGGTTTCTTGATAGTGTTTAACCGCTTCTGACAGCTGCTCAGGGTTGATTTTATCAATTTGAAAACTGTTTTTGAGTAGCGGCTTACCAGTTCTTTGGTCAATTTCATTCAACTGTGTTTTGCCGGTGTGTATGATGGCCAGTGTATCGCCAATTTTATAGGGTGGTGGGTTGCCTTTTTCATCTGGCTCAAAAAAAGACTTTAGCTCAGTGCCCCAAACTTCATGATCATACATATTGCCCTTGCTATCAAGACCTTGAACGACAACCTTATAACTATCAGGGACGGCGTTCGGGTTGGGGTTACCCTCGTCAGGATACTTTTCAGCGCGCACTTCAATGACTTTGCCAACGTGAATGCGATTTAAGTCTTGTAGATCAAGGCTGGTTTTAAGCGGATGATCTTTTATAGGTAGCTTTTTTGCACCACGGGCTTCGTCAGCGTGTTTTGTGTAAGGGTTGATCACCACCGAAATACCATCCCCCTCGGCAAAAGGGGAGTCTGCTTTCATGTCAAACTTATAAGCCGTCAAAAAAGTTTCGACATCCGCAGGCGATTTACGGTTTAGATAAGAAAACTCATCAACCATCTTGTGCAAGCGCTCTATGCCAAATGGTTTATCATCTGTGGCAATAAACCCGAAATGACGAAAATTTTTTAAGAAAGTGCCGCTGTCTATACTCAGCTTACCATTTTCTTGTTTTGTTAGCAGATTATCTATTGACTTCATCGCGATCTGATTTCTAAATTGGCGTGTTTTGGGGATATGATGGTTCTTGCATCGCATGGCTTGTTGTTTGGGTTAGGGTGGGTTCACCTAGTAGCGCGGACAAATCCAATTCCGCCTGCAAGCTTTGCATCATTAATGTATTGTCGGTATTGGTAACAGGTTCGTACTTAACCGGATTTAACAAATCATTGTTATTGTCATTTGGGCGGTATTCAACCATGCCCTCAACTTGAGCTAAGCGGTCAGCAATATCTATCGTGTAGGCCATTGTTAATGCAGGGACAAGTTTTGACTTCGCCAAAACCCCCGTTTGCATTAATGCCATTGTCTGATCGGCGGTTTGCCGATCTTGAGCTAAAAAAGCGGTCGAATCGTGAATGTTTAATAAATATTTGGTTTGGATATTTTGTGACTGCATTTCATTGACTGCATTGACAGTCATTTCGCGGGTAGCACTAAAGGCGGCAAATTGCGTGATATTTTGCAAAAGTGTATGAGGGGCCAGGGTTGCCGCTTCGCCTTTTTTGTTTTGATAATAGACCTCCTGACCTCGTGATGTTTGTCTGATTGTTGGGTTTTGATAAATCATTTTTTCACCGTTGGACAAAGTGACGCTCAAAACAGTATCTTGATTGTGTGAGTAATCTTCTTTTTTAAATCCTAAATCTTTAATAATCCATTGATGTGCCGCAGGTAAGCCTTGGCTGATTTCCTCAAATGGATTGGCTTGATTGTAGCAGGCACAAAACTCTTTGTCATTGGCATTGATTGTGACCAATTTACCATCATGTCCACCAAATTGATAAATATTGGCGTTTTGCTGACCAACATTATTAACCAGGTAATGCCCCAAATGCTCTCTGGTTTGGTTAACCTCTGGGAACACATGATTAAATGCAGTCATCAATGTTTGAGCTTGCTGGGTGGTAATACCTTGCTCTTTTGCCAGCTTATCCACGCCACTGCCGTAGATTGCAGGGATGACAACCATTTTACCGCCACTTCTCATACGGTGATAAGCACCGTTTTCGTCTGCTTTGGCTTCCGCTGGCGTGTTTTGTTGTAGTCGATTGGTTTCGCTGATGAGTGCATCCCAAGGCATTGGCTGACCTTTTACCACATGATCAGCCTGCAAGCCAAGCGCCAAATAAATATCAGAGCGATCGTTGTACGCTTGCAGCAAAGCTTGGTTATTCAAAATGGCCGCAGCCATCGCCAATTCTGCCTGGCTGTAATCAATATCAATCACCACACCGCCTTTGGGTGCTTTTAATACTGATTTGCTGTATTTTTGCATCCCAAGGCTATTTAAGCTGTACTCACCGCCGGCAGTAAAGCGTTTAGAAATCGCACCTGCATAGGTGGCAGGTAGTGGCACTTTGCCATCATGATCCCCAGCGATGGTTAATATTTTGTCTATATCTGTATTATTTTTATCATAAGTGATGTAATCTTGGCGTAATTTGAGCATATCAACAACAAAGTCAAACCTAAGTGCATCTTTAGGCTGCATTCCTGCTGGTTTTTGCATCCCCAGTAAATGCTTTGCAGCGGTACTTTTGTTTTTGTGTACATCACTAATATCGTAGCGAATCCCTGCTTGATGTAAGCCGTTAAACCATGCTGGATTAATCAAAGGTGTACCGTCCGACATCTTTGTTTTAAATAGTTCAGATAAGCGCTCAGCACTGGATATTTGCTTAAAAGATTGACCGGCCTCTGTTTGCATACCAAAGCTTAACAGATCAGGGAATTGATTGAGTGCTAAATCAGAAAATTCAGTTTTGGCGTGTGGATCAATCTTCCCATCTTTCATACCTAGGTATTTATCGGCGATATGACTGGCTTTTTCATCCACGCGTGTGTAAAGGGTGTTTAAGACATCTTGTGCTTGCTTGTAGTCAATTTCAAATAATTTACCTCCCATTTGGGCTTCGTTATTTAAATTGATCATAGTGGTGTGTTCATTAAAGACCGATTCGGGTGTAACATATTGCATACGCAAAAATCCATGATGCACTTTGGCAGCATGACAATCCGGCATCTCAGACAAGCGCTGTTTGGCGGTGGTGGCGCGGGCTGACAGTGCCTCCCCTCTGTTCAACAGATCTTGTTTTGCTTGAGAGGTGATGGCTTTTCGCCGATCGTCAAGCCTTTGATCCAGTGCTGGATTGTAATTTTGCAGGCGTGCGGACAATTCGGTGGAAAAATCAAGGCGGGCGGCGGCGCTTTGCACATCCCTTTGGTAAAAAGCCTCGGCAGGGTCTTGATTGCTGTTACCCATTTGTAAGCCGCGATACAGATCATTGAGATCCACTTTTTTTGCGCGGATGGTATCTGGATGCACATTAAGCGTTTTGGCAAAATCAAGCGCAGTGTGTTTTTTGCTAGAACTCACCAAAAACGAGTGCGGATCTTTTAGCGCCTCATCCAATGTGTGCCGCTGATCTTGATTTTCAAGGCTTAATAAAGCACCGTCCAAGATTATATCTGGCATATTTGGCTGTGGATTTAGCGTGTTCTCATAAGAAAAAGCAATGACTGGCATGGCAATCTAATGACTTAATAGGGGATTTTTCCACATTGTAGCAATTTTTTTGAAAAAAGTTAAACCATTTTTTATGATATTTTTGATAGAATGATAAGCTAAAGTTTGAATCCAAAATCGCAGGCGTGTATGTGTATGAACAAAAAACCCTTAACACTTCGACATTTTGACTCAAAAAAACTCAATGTATTGATTAGCAAACATAAAATAATGCTTGGAATACTATGTGTTTTAGGTATTTTTATTGTTGCTTTATTATTTTTAACTTTTGAAAAAAAGAAACCCAAAACTTATGATGAGTACATGGCGCAGATGAGCGAAACTTTGGCGATGGATGAATTTGCGGCCAATACATCATCTGCTTATCAAGGCATTGAAGATCAGATCGGACAGGAGGCTTATGATGCGTTGGTTTTAGGGATACCGGTTGATGAGAGTTCTGTTTATTACCAGACCCAACAAAATAATCTGGCTGCCTCAAAAAACGAATCAGACTATGCGCGCGAAATGGTTGAGTTACATGAATCACAAATACGGCAGATGGGCGGTATCGTTGATCTAAAAGATTTAGAACGAGTTGATGTTGGTAAATATACCGATGCAATGGCCCGCGCAAAATTGACGGGCAGGTATGAAGAATATATCTCAAATTTAAAGCAAGGCGGCGGTAAGACCCTGGAAGAAGCGCGCAGGGACGCTGCTTATGAGTAAACGCTCAAAGGTTAAAAAATCCAATAAATCTCTATCAAGCGGTCGTAAAAATAAAAAAAATAGTCAAGGGTATCAGCGTGGTATTGCAAGGCTATCGTCAGTTGTGATTTGGTTCGCTCTGAGCGGCTGCTTATTTTTTGGCATCATTCTTTTGGTATCTTTTTATCGGTGTTCGTTTGACATGTGTTCAAACATCCAAAATTCTGTTAATGCCATTGTTGCTGATTTTATCCCTGAGTACGATGAGGTTTATCGGCAAAAACACAGGCTTGCAGTGACAGGTCATTCTCAAACCGAAAAATTACCACAGATTATTGATATCAATATCGAGATTCAAAAAAATTTGCCACATTTATTGATTGAAAATGGCTATGCCAGTGCCTATCTTGGCGAGGATTGGTGGACTACCCAACCTTATGCAGACTGGCAATATATGCAAGTATACTCAGCCACCGCACAAACCAATAAAGATATTGTATTGTATGGCTCTGACGGTTACAAAATCCAGGTTCAGCAATTAGGGATTCAGCGAATTGCTTTAAATGGTCGCTACGGCATGTCCAGTCAAGGCGAGGTACAAAAGTGCTTAGACCGCGGTGCTGATACACAAAGCTTGCGTGTGTATTACCAAGGTGCCTTGATTCATGGTTCTCGTGTGATTGTAGTGTCTGATGGTAAGAATTGCGCTTTAGAGCTGCTTCGAGCGGGCAATGCCGCTATTGATTTGTCAGATAAAGATAAGTTGCCTGATTTTGTTTATTGGGTTTATCAAAAACGCCACGATGTCGCAAAAGCAAGCCAGTCTGGAATGTATGGTATTTAATGTTAGGGTGATTTTTTTGTTGCTTAAAGTTACTTAGCTGTAAGTTTTGGTTTGACTTTAGAAAATAAAAAAAGTAAAATTTAACTATCAGATAAGGTGAGGCGACAGCCTTATCTTTTATTTGGTAATAAGTAGTACACATTGTATACTTTATACTTCTATCTATGCCTAAGCTTCCATGATCTTGTATTAATGAGTTTACATTGTATATTGTTGGATTTGGCATTAGTTCCGTTCTTGCTCTCTTTTTTTGAGTTTATCAATGAGGTTATCTGAAAATGCGTAATCTATCTATGTTGGGTATGCCAACTTATGTAAAATCACTGGTTTTTTTATCAACTTTAATCACACCAATGGCGGCATTGGCATCCTCTGCTCAAAATGGTAACGCATTTGACAGAATGGGGAAAAGTGCGGTTGGTGAAACTGAGTGGGCAAAAGTGAAAGCCGGCGGTAGCGGCAATGCTGCAGGTGACATCGAGTCCGGTATTGAAAAATTTATTGATGTTTCAACACTTGTTGCGATTGCTGTCGGTTTTACTTTTGTTGCCTGGGGCGTTGCCAGTATCGTTATGAAAAGCAAAAATCGTGAGCCGATTGGCTCAGGTGTTATTTTCTTCTTCGGTGGTCTTGTACTGATGGTGATCGGTGTTCTTGCTTGGGCATTCGCAGCACAAATCAAGAGTTGGTTTTTATAATCAAACAAAAAAAATTACCTAAGTATAAGCTAACGATATTTTATATGCAGCCCCACCCAGTATTTGCAAAGATCTTTTGTAAACAAGTAAGGTAGGGCTGTTCACTTTACCTATAATTGGTTGACTATCTGAGAGATTACAATGAATAAAATCTTTAAAGTTAAAAAAAACGCCGCTGGTTGTTTGGTAGCGTGTTGCGAGTATGCTAAGGGGAATGGTAGCAGAACGGTGATTGGTTCTTTGTTGGTGACTTCACTCGTATCAATAAACGCTTATGCTCAAGATAGCCAAACCCAAGATAGCCAACCGGTGGTTAATATCATTGTTAACACCACCACCGAACCTACTGGGATACAGATTGGACAGGGGACTCATGCTCGTGGTGTAGGTTCTATTGCTACAGGAAATAATAGTGTTGCCATCGGTAAAAATGCAGTGGCCAGTGGTGCTAATGAGACCAAAGAAAGCATTGAGAACAAGCTGGCAGAAAATGCCCAAAAATTATCACAAATTGAGCAAAAACAAAGCCAAGTCAATCGCTTATTAAATGAAGTGCAAGATATTCGTGCCAGACAAGCCAAGGTCATTGAAGCAGGTGAGCGGGTGAAACAGGTACGTCAAGCAAAAAACCAAGCCTACAATGATTGGCAGAGAAAACAACAAGCGTATCAAACAGAAGTTAATAACCAGCAAGCATTTTTTGATGAAGCTAATAATAAATTAAATGATCTCAACAGTAGACTTCAAGGACTAAGCCGCATTCAAAATGTAAACCTCTCCTCAGAGCAAGGACTCACGAATGCTGCCTCGCAATTAAAAACAATTGTGGAGGAAAACACAAGCTTAGATTTAGGTACCGACTTTTACAAGTCTTATATCAAAAGTCATTATAAGGCTTTGGGGGATATCAGATTGGCAGAGATTAAGTATTCACAGATGAACGCCTATGGATATGCTGACGGCGACAACTCCGCTGGTATGACAACAATCAAAAACCCATTTAATTTGACCTTCTTAACATATCTTTATAGTAACTCCAATTCATCACGGGAAATTGAAAGACTCCTAGAGGGAGATCGTACCATCTCCATACCACATTATAACCTCAAGTATAAGAATATTAAAACCGATCTTTCAACCCAAGAAGAATGGGAACGAGCAAAAACTGCCATTCCTCAGTATAAACAAGCCGTTACCCAGTATTTTAAGAATACCAACGATCCTTTTATGACTCAGGAGATCCGTGATAGCATTGATCAAAAATTGGCGTTAGAATTAGATGTTATCGCTAAGCAATATGAGATCACTTATTATCAAAAACAATATGAGGATACACAAAATACCAATTGGCTGGATAAAAAAAATACCGCATTACAAGAGTATGACCGCTTGCAAAAAGAATCCAGAAACGCAACTGAACCAGGTGCCCTAAGAGGCGCCGCTATCGAACGGTGGAAAAAAGAGCACATTGATGATATCAAAAAAAACAATCTCATCACGACCAACAAGCTCACACAAGAGCTACAGGCGGCATTAAACATCAACCGATCGGCAATTCAGGAGAAAGAGCGACAGATCGCCGCCCTAAAGCAATCAGCAGAGCGAGCCAAAACTAACCATGACCGAATTAACCCAGACGCCCAAGATCTGTTATACTCAACACAATATGAACAGGTCATGCAGCAGCTACAAGCCAAAGCTAATCAATTACAAGAATCCCAAGAACGCCTTGATGCGCTCAAAAATTCCTTAACCTTAAATAACCTAAGCAATGTGGGCGAAAACGCCTACGCTATGGGTACTAATTCTCTAGCAGTCGGCAAAGACAGTCTTGCGGTGGGTACTCGTGCTGTGGCTGCTGCTGAGGGTGCGATTGCTATTGGTAAGGGCAATATCGTAACAGGTACAAACGGTATCGCTGTGGGTACGGGTCATTTGATTACTGGTAATAATTCAGGTGCGTTTGGTGATCCTATCAAAGTTTATGGTGATAGTTCTTATGGCTTTGGTAATAATATTACCATCGGTAGTGCGACAACACCACATACCCTAGGGGCAAATACTTTTGTGTTAGGCAGTGGGGTCACAACGACGGCAAATAATGCTGTGGTACTGGGTGCTAATAGTGTTGATGGTGGTGATAATACTGTTTCGGTTGGCTCTACAACTAATAAACGCAAGATTGTCCATGTCGCTGATGGCACTATTGCTGAAGACAGTAGTGATGTCATCACTGGTGGCCAGTTATATACTGAACTTGCTAAAATTAAAAAAGCCGATCAAAAAGCTGATCAAACTGCATTAGCTAAAGAAACCGCTGACCGCACAGAGGCAAT
>ERZ1023203.60-NODE-60-length-26389-cov-5.593605_pt1 | contig 26389 bp, 26 predicted proteins | sample MGYA00380444_ERZ1023203 | MGnify/ENA primary metagenome ERZ1023203 (study PRJEB33173, sample SAMEA4830386) | metagenome | study: EMG produced TPA metagenomics assembly of the PRJEB25223 data set... | reverse complement strand
ATGTGATTGAAGATCTTCATTCTATGGGGATTCAAAAAACCATTATGCTTACTGGTGATAACGAAGGAACCGCAAACGCGATTGGTGAACAAGTAAGCGTATCGGATATTAAAGCTGAATTATTGCCGCAAGATAAATTAACGTTTATAAAAGATCTTAGGAATCAATATGACCGTGTGGCAATGGTCGGTGACGGCGTGAATGATGCCCCTGCATTAGCTGCTTCTACGGTGGGGATTGCCATGGGAGGAGCTGGAACAGATACGGCTCTTGAAACAGCGGACATTGCCTTGATGGCAGATGATCTTGGAAAACTGCCATTTACCGTGAAGTTAAGCAGTAAAGCCCTTAGCATCATTAAGCAAAACATTACGTTTTCATTAGGGATAAAGATTGTTGCATTACTACTGGTCATTCCTGGCTGGCTAACGCTTTGGATTGCGATTTTTGCAGATATGGGTGCGACTCTTATTGTCACATTAAACGGTTTGCGACTTCTCAGAATTAAAGACAAATAAGATGTGGGCTTCCCATTTTTCAGGGGAAGCTCTTTTTTTAGGGGGAATATTCATGTTATACGATGTTTTGGTTATTGGCGCAGGTCAAGCTGGGCTTTCATTAGGCTATTATCTAAAAAAGAATAAGGTATCTTTTCTTCTCCTTGACAAGGGCAGTGAAATAGGCCAGAGCTGGAGAAAAAGATATGATTCTCTAAAGCTGTTTACACCGCGTCTTTTCAGTTCGCTTCCGGGCTTATCTTTAAGTGGAGATCCAGGCGGTTATCCAGCAAAAGATGAAATCAGTGACTATTTATTGAAGTATGCAAAGGAGTTCTCCCTTCCAGTAAAGCTCGGAACAGTGGTTTCAAAACTGGCTAAAGATGGTGAGTGTTATGTTCTGTCCACCAATCAGGGTGAATACCGAAGCAAACAGGTGGTAGTTGCCACAGGTCCTTTTCAGCTGCCTAATATACCTGAGTTTTCAAAGTTTCTATCGGATGAAGTTCTTCAGCTGCATTCTTCAGAGTATAAAAATCCTAATCAGCTCCTTAGTGGCACCACAGTTGTAGTAGGCGCTGGGAACTCTGGATCCCAAATTGCGGTAGAAATAGCGGATCATCGAGATGTGTATCTTTCGGTTGGGCACAAACCTAGATTCATGCCACAGGACTTAGGTGGCAAAAGCATCTTTTGGTGGTTTGACAAATTAGGATTACTAAAGGCAAACGTAAACAGCAAAGTTGGTCAGATGATAAGGAATAAGCCTGATCCTATTTTTGGTTATGAACTTAAAATGAATCTTAGCAATGGAGGAATACAGCTGAAGCCGAAGGCTATATCTGCTAATGATAATGAGATCATGTTTGAGGACCAAAGCATTGTAAAAGTAAGAAATCTAATTTGGTCCACGGGTTTTCAATTGGATTATAGCTGGATAAAGATCCCCGCAATATTTAATGAGAAGGGGTTGCCGATTCATGAAAGAGGAGTTACAAATATTCATGGCTTATACTTCTTAGGACTCCCATGGCAATATATAAGGGGTTCAGCGCTGCTCCAAGGGGTCGGAGCAGATGCTGAATATTTAGCAAAACAGATGCGACTATAGATGCGTTTCATTCAAGTAGGCGCTCTGACCACAGCGAAAATAAAGCAAATTAATGGATGAAACTTCAATTAGTCAGATGATACATTGCACAATGTTGCTGTGCATCTTAAAATACTGATTATTATACTACATCAGGTCTTCAAGAGATTTACCTATCAAGGGGCAAAGGTGAAAATTTTGAATTACAATTCCGGAAGTGGTCAGTGAATATTACTGGATACTAAAGAAATATTCAAAACTAGCACTTTGGAGTAAAGCTAATTGCCAAGCAACTTTTTATAAGAGCGAATTATATGGACTAACAGGAGGAGCCTAAAGCACATTTTGTTTATTTACTTAAAAGGGTAAGCTAAGTTAGAAGGAGCCCGCGAAGAGCCGCTTGAACCTTGAACAGAAGTTACTGTATATACGGAACATATGAAGTGAATGGACGGAGTAACAGCTAAAATTGACTCTACTGAACAAACAACTGTATATATGGTTGATTTCACTCCAACTACCGGCGGAGATGATGTGAAAAATCATAAATGGGTAACAGAAAGCGAGTAATCACCAGATAATACCATTTTCGTTTGGATAGTCAGTCAATTCCTTAACAAGGGGAATTGGCTTTTTTTATAGTGAGAATGTTTTAATACTTAAATCAAACGTTTTCAGAAGATAATTCCAGACAATACATGTAAAATCCAGAAACTAGGATACATTATTTACTAAACATTATCTTTCTAGAGATTTAATTGAAACTAGTTCTATGAGCGGGAAACTAGCTTCTCCATATTTTCTTCATATTTTTTTATTATAATTCAATGGTGGTAATAAGAGAATAATTCTCTGTATCTCTTAACAGCGATCGACCTCAGGAGGAATTCCATGAAAATGTTACTAATATATGATTCTATTTTGGCTTTTTTGAATAGCCCTTCTATAATAGTTCAAGCAGAAGAAGAACCAGCGATCTCAAGCGAAGCAGCTATTTTAATTGACTCAACAACAGGTGAGGTCTTATTTGAAAAAACTCCAATAGTAAGATGCACCCTGCAAGTCTAACGAAAATAGCAACGGCAATATACGTAAAAGAAAAGGGAATTTAAAAGTCGTTACAGTTGGGAAAATGCAAGAGCAACTGAAGGCACACGAGTTTATTTAGAAGAAGGTGAAACAGTCATTTTGCAAAAACTTATTCAAGGAATGCTAATTAATTCCGGTAATGATGCAGGTGTTTCCATAGCTGAATATTTAAGTGAATCATATAATGTCACAACTAAACTCTATATTACTCAGTCCACTCAAAGTAATGTCCTAATTACTTTAAAGGATGGTGGGGATATGAAATGTTGTACCCGAGCGGCTTCTTTTTGATATCTGTTAAAAAAAATAAAGAAGCAAAGAAAAAAGTGAAGCAATCGACTGATCAAAAAGATGAAAAGCTGGCAAAAGGAAGTTATTTATTTGGCACCACATTAATTACTATATTAGTCTCCTTTATTATTTTTAGAAATAGATCCTGTAACAAAATAACAAAAACACCCCAATGAAAAGAATAGTTTATGACACCTTAAATAGAAGGACAACTATTAGGATATATGGTAAATGAGGACTTCTTATTATGAAGGGACAGATCAGAACTGACATTAGTCAATCAGTTTTTTTAAAATAGAAATGAAAAGTGTTGAAATAAATTTATCAATATAATGGAGGGCTAATTTTGAGTTTAAAATGGGATAGCGAGTTAGACGAACTAAGGATACGTCGTCGAACAGAGATATTAGATGAAGCAAGGGAATTATTTTTGGAAAAAGGCTTGCCAAGAGTAACGATGAGAGATATCTCAAAAGAGGTAGGGGTATCTACAGTTACCCTATATAAATATTATAAGTCTGTAGATGAAATTGCTGCTGAAGTTAAACGACAAATTTTAATTGAAATGAAGCAATTTTTCAATGAGATATCAACTGATAGTACTGCATATGAAAAAATCATAAATTGGCTTAAACAATGGGAAACTTATCTAAAAGAAAAAGACGATCATGTCCGATTTCAAGCAGAATTTGATCTTTATTATCAATCACAAAAATTAGAAATTGAGCAAGGTTATTATCTTGAATTATTTAAAATAAATGGGAATTCAATTCCTTTGGTGTTTGAACAAGGACAAAATGAGGGAAGCATAAGAACTGATTTTACAGCCAATGAACTAACGGCTTGGACATTTATTAATATACTGGGAATAGTTCACCAACTTGCGGCAAGAGGGCCATTATTAGAAAATGATTCTCAGCTATCAACAGAGAAAATGATGGAAATGACAATTGATTCAGTTGCAAGTTTCATAAAAAGGAGTTAATCAATGCTATAACAGCGTTGATTAACTCCTTTTTATTATTAATTTTGATCTCTATCTAGTAGAGGAAAAAAGATTGACGTAAGGTTCCTTACGAAATTTAAAACCCCTGATTGCCTTCGGTAAAAGGACAAGAGGGAGGCAAATCAGGAAAATTCCATTCTCATGCTTATTTTTTAAGGATTTAGGAATTAATATAGAAGCTTCTACCTCAGTTTTTTATCTAAACATAGGCTATGGTTCCTTTATATTTCGAGATGTAAGCTGTTGGCCTGGTCTTCAATTAACTTCATTATTTTTATAAATCCATTTTCTGGGTATGCCTGCAATAATAACAGTGTATTTGTATCGATTTTTAACATTTTTCTTAATTCCATTGGAATAGATAATTTCCCATTCCTGAAAATGCATTTATTTAAATGGGCATTTTCATGATGATTGGTTACAACCAACTGGTTAGCTTCCTCATAAATAGTGACGAACTCTCCATCCTTTATGCCCAACATTCTATATAGAGCAGCAGGAAGTAAAATTTGACCGTTTTTTGTTAACTTTTTTACATACAAAGGCATATCATCCTTTCACTTTATCTAGACTTTAATTTGTTTCCCATTTATAGCCGACTCCCCAAATGGTCTTTAGATGGCGGTCAACTGGGAAACCAGATTGTCTTAACTTTTCTCGTATGTTCCTAATGTGAGAATCAATAGTTCTGCTTTCTGTTTTCCACTCCTGACTCCAGATGGTCTGTAAAAGGGCTTCACGAGAAAAAACATTATTGATATTACTTAACAAATGCCCGACAAGTGCAAATTCCTTAGGAGTCATAGATATGGATTTTCCATTAAAAGAAAGATTGAAAGATGTTTCATCCCATATTAACCCTTGAAAAAAAAGTGAATCACTGATTACTAGGGAAGACCTTCTTAACAATGCCTCTATTCGGACCAAAAGTTCGTTTTTGTTAAAAGGCTTAATTAAATAATCATCGGCCCCCTGTTTAAATCCATCTACTATATCTTCTTTCTCACTTTTATTAGATAGTATAATGATTGGAACATTAGAAACCCTTCGAATTTCTTCACAAATAGACGAACCATTTATATCAGGCATATCAACCTCTAATGTGATGAGAGATACACTCTTCTGTGAAAGAAATGAAATTGCATCACTAGCTGACCGGAACTGTATGCATCGATAGAATGGCGAAAGAAGGGAAGACAATAGGTTCTGTGTTTTTTGATCATTATCAATCACCATAATTTTTTTCATTTTGCTTTCCTCTTTTCATTATTAATCTACGTTTACCTTACTAAAAAAGTATGAAGAAATTTTGCATTTTTGAAGACTTCCAAAAAACACTAAAAAATTTTTTGAATGAAATTCTAGCTAAAATTAGATTAAATAGATCTAATTAAATATTTATCTCATTAATCCACAAATTGGTTATTTATGATTTATTTATTAATATTTTCAATAATGTTATCTTCTTGCATACTTTCTTGATATTATTCCCTTAAAATGTTTTTGTTAGAAACATTAAAGAGGTGAAAACAGTGGGGGATATCGAATCGATTGATAGAATTGCCTTTGAGTTAGGCCCAATAACGATTTATTGGTATGGTATCTTTATTGGAAGTGGTATGTTATTAGGATGGATTCTCGCTGCAAGAGAATCGAAAAAGGTTGGAATGGAAAAAGAAATACTCTCAGACCTATTGTTGTGGGCAATCCCCATTTCTATTATTTGTGCAAGATTGTACTACGTAATTTTTAAATGGGAATACTATATTAAAAATCCAGTGGATATTTTAGCAATATGGGAAGGTGGTATTGCTATTCATGGAGGATTATTAGGAGCTGTGATAACTGCCGTTATTTTTTCAAGAAAACAAGGTATTTCTTTTTGGAGACTTGCAGACATTGCCGCACCGAGCATAATATTAGGCCAGGCAATTGGGCGGTGGGGGAATTTTATAAACCAAGAAGCGCATGGGGGAGAAGTGTCCCGTTCATTCCTCGAAAGCCTCTTACTCCCAGATTTTATCATTAATCAAATGTATATAGAAGGAGCTTACTATCATCCGACTTTTCTATATGAATCATTATGGAATATTCTTGGCTTTGTTCTATTGATTTTTATCAGACGCTTACCCATAAAACGTGGTGAAGTATTTCTATCATATATTATTTGGTATTCAGTTGGGAGGTACTTTGTTGAGGGACTTAGAACAGATAGTTTAATGCTTACAGAATCAGTTAAAATAGCTCAAGTTATGTCCTTAACTTTGATTGCAGCTGCAGTTTTAGTCATTGTCCTTAGAAGACGCCTAGGAAAAGCTGTTCTTAGATATGCTGATAGGAATTAATGATTTTTTTCACAAAGGCAACCTTTAGATTTAAGCATAATTCTGCGGGGATAATAATTATTTTCGGAAAGAATCACTCTCTCTGGATAAAAGGGAATTTAAAAAAAGAAAATTCTGTTTACATTAAACTTTGCAATGGGGAATATAACATGAATTTATTCTTCACTTCCATAATTATGACATTCATAATAAGCCTATCAGTTCTTCTCTTTTTAGGAAGAGAAGAACTGATGCAGCTTGGTAATATTCAAGTTTCAGATAATCTTGAACAAACAACTCGTGTATCTGTTAATTCGAAAGAATATAACAAAAAGATGGTAAAGATTAAGGATCAAGTCCTCTTGGATGTATCTGTTATTAAACAATTTCCTGAACTGCCAAGAGGTTGTGAGGTTACTAGTCTGGCAATGCTCCTGCAGTATAAAGGAGTTAAAACAAATAAAATTACACTTGCCCAAAAAATAAAAAAGAATTCTGTTCCGCTAAAAAAAGAAGGCGGGAAGATTTTTTGGGGGGATCCAAATGAGGGATTTGTTGGTGATATGTATTCCTATAAAAATCCCGGCTTGGGAGTTTATCATAAACCTATTAGAGAACTAGCAGAAGAATATTTACCAGATCAAATAGTAGATTTAACAGGTAAGGATTTTGTAGAGCTGCAGACTTATCTTTCGCTTGGTATTCCAATTTGGATTATAACCAATACTTCCTATAATGAATTGCCTGATTCTTCATTTGTAAAGTGGTTTACACCTAATGGGGAGATAAAAATAACTTATAAAGAACATTCTGTCCTTATTACAGGCTACGATGAAAACTCAATTTATTTTAATGACCCAATTGACGGCATGAAAAATAAGTCTATTTCAAAGGGGGAATTTCTTGCTGCCTGGAAGCAAATGGGGAGTCAAGCGGTGACATATCTGCCAGAATAGTGTTTAAGAAGATTAGTAGTTGATTAAAAAAATAATGGTATTAGAAACATTAATGGTGTGGTGGTTAATAAAGATAAGTCAAGAAGGGGCTAGCTATTGATTTTGCCCTTTTCTTGACTTTACCTATAGATAAAGGTTGATGGTAATTTTCAGTGTATGTATTATAATATCCTAAAAGTTTCTTGAAATATGCCTTAAAATCCAATATGTCGGTTACATAGCTGGATACCCAGAGTTTATAAAAGTCATGATTGAGAACCAACCAAAGACAAGAAAACTACCAGCACCAAAAAGGACTCCAAGAAGATTTTTATTTTTTATCGCACTGATAGTCCCGAAACCTGATAATAATGCTACTAAACCAAATATAATTACTAAACCCAAGGGACAACCTCCTATCTATTAAAGTTTATATCGCTGTTTAGAATAATTTCCTACTCTTCTTGTCACATTTCGAACAAATACTCCATGGAATTTCCTAATCTGTTCTAGTGAAGTTGCTATTCAAAACTTGTCACCTATATAGCATGTCCATCAAAATACAGCGTATAATCTCAAATTGCAACTTTTAGACGAATTCCATAATTATTAATATGTCTACTCTCTTACTCGAACAAGGTTTATTTGGAGAAATTCGAAAATGAAACCAGGATAACGATATATTAAATGAATTAGACGCTTAAGGTTCGAACCTATTATAATTAAAAAGTATGCAGAAAGTATGGATAATAAATTATTAAATTAAATAGCTCAATATTTCCAGAAAGTGAAGCTGAACAAATAAGATTGAGCTTTTCAATTGTTCATGGTGTAATATCTTGTTGATACTCAAGCATGATCATATACTTATTATTAAGAGCCGATTACTTACAAACAAGAAAATGTATTTGAATGAACTATACACCTAATTGATTTGCTACTTTTTTTCAGTCCATTTATAGCCAACACCCCAAACAGTTTGCAAATGATCATCTGCAGGAAACCCTGCTTTTCTGAGCTTTTCCCTTAGGTTCCTAACATGAGAGTCGATAGTCCGGTCTTCGATTGTAACGCCATCCCCCCACACGGAAGCAATAAAATGGTCTCTGGAGAAAACTTTGTTTCGATTCCTTAAAAATAATCCCATCATTGCAAACTCTTTTGGAGTCAGCAAAATCTCCTTATTTTCAAATAGGAGTTCATAAGCATTTTGCTTTAGAACAAGACCTTTAAAAGAAAGAATCCCATCCTCTGATGATTGTGTTCTTCTTAGAACTGCCTCAATTCTTGCTAAGAGTTCTTCTTCATCAAATGGCTTTAAAATATAATCATCAGCTCCCATTTTTAGCCCCTTCACAATATCAGGCTTCTCACTCCTGGCAGTAAGCATGATTATTGGAATGTCTCTGAATTTCTTGATTTCCTTGCATGCTGTCCACCCATCCATTTCTGGCATCATAACATCAAGTAATATAAGGTCTACTGAATGGGATTCTACATAAAGGATTGCATCTATGGCTGATGACTTTTTGACACAATAATAACCAAGTGGCATTAAATATAGAGCTAATAAGTCAAGCATTCTGGTTTCATCATCTACTAGTAGTATTGTTTTCAATTTAACCTGCTCCTTTAAAGATTAATTCAAACTCAGTACCTTTGCCTTCTTTACTTTTAACAGAGATCTTTCCTCCATGTGCGAGAACCAGCTCCTTAACAATGGACAACCCGAGTCCTGTTCCACCTAATGATCTGGTGCGGGATTTATCTACACGGTAAAAGCGGTTTAGAATGTAAGGTAGATCTTCTTCTGGAATACCTTTACCGTTATCTTTAATCTTAATATAAATATCCTTTTTCTTTCTGCTTACAGTAAGAAGTGTCTTAGCTCCGGAGGGAGAATATTTAATGGCATTATCTAACAAGTTAAAAATGATTTGCTCTAGTCTGGATGGATCCGCCATAATAAATAGGTCTTCCGGACAAGATACTTTAAGTTCCATTTCTTTTTCTTTGAAAGCGGGAGTGAACTTTTGTTTTATTTTCAACATAAAGTCAGTTAAGTCTAAATACCTCTTCTGAATAATAAATGAATTTTTGTCCATTTTTGCAAGATCAAAAAGGTCCTTAATTAAGTCTGAAAGTCGATTTGCTTCTTCACGGATAATATTTAAATACTTATCCCGATCTTCGATAGAGAGATTTCGGCTATGTACAATATCAGCATACCCTTTTATATAAGTTAGAGGGGTTCTTAGCTCATGAGAAATGCTGGCTAAAAAATCAATTCTCTCTTGTTTTAAGTATTTTAGGTCATTTGCCAGCCTAGAAATGGAATGAGCTAAGTCGCCAAGTTCGTCATTTCCATTTTGCGGAAGAGATACTGAGAAATCACCTCTGCTTATTTGATAGGTAGCTTCTTTCATATTTATGAGAGGTTTAGCAAGACCTTTTGAAAGAAAGAAAATAATAATCAAAGTCAAGCATACAGCAATTATTCCGGCCAATAAAAAGTTCCCATTCAGCCGTTTTATTAGAGTGTGAAGAGATTCTGTATCCTGAAACATATAAACGCGTCCTTCTGTCCTGCCATCGATCTCTATTGGGCTTACAGTTGATATAAAGGACCCTTTTTTCCAATTATCTTCTAAAATTTCACCTTTTCTTGGAATATTAAACCCGGAACGGTGCAAATACCCCTTAAAACTGTCCCTATTAGCTGAAGATCCTAGGATTTTACCATTAACATCCGTAATTACAACGTCAGTATTTGCTTCGGATTCCATAAGCGTAACATGTGAGATTGTATCAGCGTCAAAGTGTTTTTCTAAGATTGCTCTATGGGAATTTCCTCTCGCTTGTAAAGAAATCAATTCTTCTTCTATTCTTGAGTCGACGAGAGCTGAATGTAAAAACAAAAACATCAAAATAACAAGACCAAATATAATTAGAAAGAAAATTATTCCTAACTTTATTGAAAGCTTGCTCATATATAATCACCTATTTCTTTCTAGTAGTTAAATTATATCCCTTGATTTTGAAGATTTTATGCAGAATTTAATTTTAATTATAAATAATAATAGACCCCTTTAATTGAGTTATGATAGAAAATCACTGATATTTGTTGTACAAAAGGAGGTTATGCTGAACAAGTGTATATAATAATTTGAGTAAAAGCCGGTGTTTATTATATACCTAAACACATTATAAAAAGCCAAGAAGAAGGGGTCTTGGCTTAGTAATTGAATTTATATTATCTATATTTTCAACTCATTATGAGCAATAGAAGAAGTTTCTATTTGTATAGTAGTGTGTTCAATATGAAATTTTTCATTTATTTTGCTAATGGCTTGTTGTAGGATTTCCTGGCTGTCTTTGTTATCTTCGATAAGTATATGGCAACTGAGGGAGTCAAGTCCCGAAGTAATGGTCCAAATATGGAGATCATGAATATTAATGACTCCATCAATTTCAGTTAAAGCCTCTTTCACCTTCTCTTGATCAATGGTAATTGGTGTTCCTTCCATTAAAATATGAACAGAATGTTTTATAATTCCCCAGGCACTCTTCAATATTAATAAAGCAACCAAAACAGAGATAATAGGATCTGCTACATACCAATCAAACAGCAGCATTAGTATACGTGCAATAATGGCACCAGTCGTACCTAGAGCGTCTCCAAGGACATGCAAATAGGCACTTCTTAAATTAACATTATTTTTCACATCTCCTTTACGCATTAACGACCAAGCACTGATCAAATTGGCAATTAGACCTACAGAAGCAATCAGCATCATAGTTCCGCTTGCAACAGTTGGCGGTTCAAAGAATCTGCCGTAGGCTTCCCTGACGATAAAGCCAGCTATAATAAAAAGGGTAACCCCATTAAACAATGCAGCTAAGATCTCGAATCTATAAAATCCATACGTCTTGCGAGGGGATGGGGGTCTAGAAGCAAACCAGATAGCAATTAAACTCAAAAATAGTGAACTTGCATCACTTAACATATGGCCTGAATCTGAGAGTAGAGCTAAACTATTGGTAATCAGTCCTCCGAAAAATTCTAAAATCATAATTCCTGTTGTTATTATCAGAGCAATGATTAATCCTTTTTTATTTCCTTCTCGTGTTTCTTCAAAGTGGTTATGTCCGTGAGAGTGACCATGCCCATGGTCGTGGTGATGTCCCATTAATAATCCTCCTTTACTAACATTTAATATGGGTTAGAACTTGATTTAAAACTGTGATGACATGTTCGTCATCATAAGTATAATAGAGCGTGGTTCCTTCACGTCTATATTTAACAAGCCTTAGCTTTCTGAGTAAACTAAGCTGATGGGAGACTGCTGATTGAGTCATATCCAGTACTTCGGTTATATGGCTTACTGAGCACTCCTCCTGAGATAATAAATATAGAATTTTAATTCGTGTAGGATCACCCAGTGCTTTAAAAATTCTAGAAGCTTCTTCTACAGTTTGTGCTGATAAAAAAAGATGATCTTGTTGTTTCATTATTTTTCCACCTTTTATTATTATGTGATTTGTCTCATTGACTAATACAAATATTAAATACAATACCCTTTGAAATGTAAAATAAGTGCAGTAAAAAATATTGAGATTGAGAAAAACCAAGTAAATACTCCTTTATAGAATATGATTCACGCTTTATGGATAAGGCTTTTAAGGGAGTTTAATAGATTTAGAAATATTTTCAGCATAAGAATAGGGGAGAAATCTCTAGCCCAGAAAAACCTGATTTTCCACTAATACATGAACATATGCTCATGTATATGTTAAATAAAAAAGAAGATATTGTCAATTAACTTTAATATTCTTTGTTCATCTACTTTACTTTTATTCAATTCTTAATTAAAGACTATGTGAATATACTTGTACAAATATTCATGGGGGTTCTTTTTAATGAACAGTGATGTAGAGGTAGTTGTAATTGTTTTCTTAATTATTTTCTTTGGAACTCTGGTTGGAGGAGGACTTACTTGGTTTTTCTGTCGTATGTTAAAGCTGAATAGCCATTACATTAATATATTCTGCAGCGGTATCTTAATTGGTCTGATTGGATTTGAACTCCTTCCTGAAACACTTAAACATTTAAATTATGTCGGTGTTTTTTCGGGAATTTCATTAGGTGTTTTTTTTATGATTGCAATGGAAGGATTAATCCATAAAACTAAAAGTCGTTTCAACCGTGAGTCTGGAATGTTTCTCCTTCTTTTTACGGCTTTATTTTTCCATAGCATTCCTACAGGATTAGCATTAGGTATGAATGTCCAGCAGCAGGTTGTCAATCCCTCAGTATTATTAGCAGCAGTTTTTCTTCATCATATTCCTGAGGGAGTTATTCTAATGGGTACCCTAATAAATACAGAATTGAAGGTATTTATTTTTGGAGTTTTTTGCTTTATCCTATCGCTTGCGGTCAGTTTGAATGCTTTAGGGGGGCTAGAGTGGCAATCACCCTCTGTTAAGTTTACTACTATTTTAAACGGAACCGCTATAGGAACATTAAGTTATGTAACATTCTATGAGATACTTTGGAAACAGTCCTTATATCTGTCGAAAATTAAAGTGCTATTTATTACTTTATTAGGTGCACTTCTTATAATTTTGTTTTTTATTTTAGTTCCCGTAGGACATTAATTAGATCAGCCCAAACAAAACTGTCATGGAGAATGACAGTTTTTTTATTATTTTTTTGAAATAAATTTGACAATATGAAAATATATTCATATTATAATATCAAAAGTTGCACTAGGGAAAAAAATAAGTGTGGAGGAAAAAAATATGGGGTTGTCTAAAAAAATCTCCTTATTTGAAGGAGAAAAAGGGAGCATTATCAGAATAACTGATTTAAACATAGACGGACTAATGAGGAGGCGTCTCCTCGATTTAGGATTTGTTCCGGGTGCATATGTCGAAGTGCTAAGAAAAAGCCCATTAGGGGACCCTGTTGCTTTTAGGGTTAGCAACACTTCCATAGCCTTAAGGAAAGAGGAAAGTCACAAAATTTTAGGGGAGTTGGTTTAGCATGGGAAACTTACGAATTGCTCTTTGCGGCAACCCGAACACAGGTAAGAGCACCTTATTTAATGCACTAACAGGACTAAAACAACATACTGGAAATTGGGCAGGAAAAACTGTGGAGATGAAAAAGGGTGTATACACTTATAAAAATGATCAATATGAAATTGTTGATTTACCCGGCACATATTCACTTTATTCAAATTCCTTAGACGAAGAAATAGCCCGTGATTTCATTGTTTTTGGAAATCCCGATATCACTATTGTTATTTTGGACGCTACAGCTCTTGAAAGAAATTTAAATTTGGCCTTGCAGGTACTGGAGATGACTAATAGAGTAATCATTTGTATTAATTTAATCGATGAGGCAGAGAAATTAGGAATTAATATTAATGAAAAATTACTAATGAGGAGGTTGGGTGTACCGGTAATTAAAATATCTGCAAGAAATAAGACGGGAATACCGTTGCTTCTTGATACTGTGAGCCGGGTTATTTCGGGAGTCATTCAGTGCGCTCCTTTTCAGATAGAATATGATGAAGAAACTGAAAGAAAAATAAAAATCTTGGAGCCTATGATTGAGAGAAGATTTGGCAATGATATATCTGCAAGATGGCTTTCTTTAAGGTTACTAGACGGAGACAGAGAACTGTTTGAACATATCGAAGAAAAAAAGGCCAGAAATAGGGAGGTTTTGATCAATGGATTTTCAATCCACAAAACAAAAACAGTCATTAAATGAACTGTTCAAGCAAGCAGATCTCCTTTCCTCGACTCAAATACGTGACCAAATAGTTGAGCAGTTATATAGAAAAAGCCATCAATTGGTAAAAGAAGGTGTCTCATTTTCAAAAAATAAATATGATAACAGAACAGAAAAATTAGATGCAATTTTTACTTCTCCTGTGTTTGGTTTTCCAATCATGTTAGTGATGCTAGGTATTGTGTTTTATTTAACAATTGCAGGCGCAAATATTCCATCGTCTATGCTAGCCGAATTATTTGGGTGGGTGGAAGGGTACCTAACCTTATTTTTCACTGAATTAAATGCTCCAGAATGGCTTCATGGAGTTCTGGTATTGGGTCTCTACCGTGGAACGAGCTGGGTAATCAGCGTAATGCTTCCACCCATGGCCATTTTTTTCCCGACCTTTGCATTGCTTGAAAACTACGGTTATCTGCCACGTGTAGCATTTAATATGGATAGGCTGTTTAAAACTGTTGGAGCACACGGAAAGCAATCACTAACAATGGCAATGGGGTTCGGCTGCAACGCTGCAGCAATTATGTCATCGAGGATTATCGAATCTCCCCGGGAAAGGATGCTAGCTATATTAACAAATAACTTTGTTCCATGCAACGGAAGGTGGGGTACATTAATTGTCTTGGCCTCACTTTTTATGGCGACAGGGTTTACTGGAGGAATGAAGACCATTGTTACGACTTCAGTTATTGTGGGAATTGTGCTTTTCGGGATTATAATAACATTCTTGGTATCCTGGGTCCTATCAAAGACAGCCTTGAAGGGCGTGCCAACTCACTACACTTTGGAGCTGCCGCCATATAGAAAACCTAAATTCTTCGATACAGTTATTCGCTCTTCTTTGAATAAATCCTGGTCTGTATTAGTCCGTGCGGTTAAAGTCGCTGCTCCAGCAGGGATATTAACCTGGGTACTTGCAAACATTCAGGCAGGAGATTCAAGTATACTGCTTCATATTGTTCAATTTTTAGACCCGCTTGGCCAGGCGATTGGTCTAGACGGATTTATATTAATGGCATTTCTAATTGGACTTCCTGCTAATGAAATTGTGTTGCCCATCCTATTAATGGGTTACCTGTCAACTGGTGCCTTAATAGATGTAGATGGAATTGAAGATTTGAAGAAAATCTTTATTGACCAAGGGTGGACTTGGCTTACTGCTCTAAATATGATGCTGTTCTCTTTACTGCATTATCCTTGCGGCACAACACTTGTAAATATATACAAGGAAACCAACAGTGTAAAGTGGACTTTTTGGTCCTTTATAATCCCTACAGGTATAGCATTTTTTGTAACTTTTCTTATTGCACAATTAGCTCGTATCTTAAATTGGGTGTAGATCAAGTATCGGTATAGGTAAAGTCGTACTACAAAAGGAGATCAAACATATTAATTGGGTTAGAATTCTTCTAATATCATATCAGGATATATTTTTACTACCAAAGGACGACAGCAGTATGCGGATGTTTATTGGGCTAATCTGCTCTTCTTGAGCATTCTTTCAACAATTTTGTGTTCGCCAACCAATTGATTAAGTAAGATAACAAGGGGATTTACTAAGAAGTTTAACATGTCAAAATAAAAAGAAGAACAGTCTATATATTAAAGACTGTTCTTCTTTTTTTGGTTTGCTGCAGCAAAAACAGATTAGCTTCTTTTCTTTTTTGCTCGCTTGCGAAGAGCAATAATAAATACTATAAATGCAGTATAAACAGCTGTCAGTGATAAGATAAGTGGAATATTTAATCCGGTTTTCCCTTTAAGTATATATATTTCACTTTCCTCCCTGTCGGGAACAAAGATGTATTTATTATCTTTAGGTCGAACAAGATCTCCCGCTAACAACCCACGCAACTCTTTGTCTTTACCTCCAAGTTCTTCAGCTGATAGAGTAATGGCTGTTGATTGGGAGCTATTATTGATAACCGTTACAGTAACTTCATCATTATAGACTCGTTTATATACTGCTGCAGAATCGTCTTTATATAATACTTCCATTGTTCCTTTTGATAAGGAAGGAAGCTGTTGGCGAAGCTCACCTAATTTAGTTATAAAATCAATTAACTCTTTATCAGTTCTAAAGTCCATTATCTTCCGGTTATTAGGTTCTTCTTCACCATTTAAAGCAATTTCACTCCCATAATACACAATAGGAACACCAGGTGTGGTGTATAAATAAGTAAGTGCCAGTTTCCACCTTGGTCCAGGGTGTTGGTTGTTTTTTACTGCCCCGCTGGTAAAACGCGGTGTATGGGGATTATCCATATACTTTCCCATCAAATAAGGGGATTTCTCAGAAAGCTCCGATTGATTTTGATTCACGAATAAGTTTTCAAACGATTGGTCAGGTTTTGAAAATGCTGATCTTAGCTCATTGCTGAATGAGTCATTTATTAAACTTTTCATTCCCATTTTTTCATACTTATCAGCATTTAAATCACTTGGAACAGTGCCAGCAATTAAGTAGAAGTCATCTTTTGACTCATAAACCTCTTTTGAAAATTCCCCCCAGAAAATTTCTGGTTCATTTTGGGTCAAGTTCAATTGAAAACCGTCTATATCAGTCTCTGCAATCCACCATTTCGCTACATCAATCAAGTACTTCTGAACTTCAGGGTTCTTCTTATTTATTTCTGGCAAGTTACTAAACTCATTTTCTTTAGTATTTTCCCCTATGCCCTTATGTTCCATACTCCCCCTTAACCAATCACGTTTTTTGGAATCTTTGAGCCAAGGGTGGTTAGGACCTATATTATTGGATGGAAACTCTAGGATGATTTTCATATCACGATTATGAGCTTCCTTAATAAGTCTCTTAAATGTTTTTAAAGAACCAAAATGGTCTTCGGTATTATAAAAATCATTAATCCAATAACCATGATATCCGTTTTCCTCATTGTTAAAAATCGGTGTAAGCATCAACGTTGTAAATCCCATATCTTTTAGGTAGTCTAGCTTATCTATTATTCCTTGGAAATCTCCACCTTGATAGGATTCCGGGTTTTTAGCATTTACATTGAAATCATTTTTAATATCTCCATTATTAAAGCGGTCAACCATTATATAGTAGATCGTTTCATCTTGCCATTTCCTTTCATTTTCTTCGTTAGTTTCAGCTGAAATCCAATGGGGCATAAAAAAAGTTATAAGAAATAAGGAAATAAACTTTTTTATCATAGTGCTTCCTCCTTTTAATTTTTGTTAACAGGTTAAATATTCAATTGTTTAGGAATTGTGAAGAAAAAAAGAACTTTTAATATAAAGATTGTCTTTTAACTGTCCATCTATTAATTTAATATATGAGCATATAAAAATATAGGGGTTTTTCACTAAGTTTATAGATAATATTATATTGACATGTCCTTTTGCATGAGATTTTTAAATAGTGAAGAGCCAAAATCTAAAAAAATTTAATTTTAACGAAAAATGAAAGATCTGCACTTATTATTTACTAATAAAGGGGAGGCTGTGCTTTGGCGCCACTAAATATATTTGGTTTTCGTGCTCTTTGGAGTCCTTATTTTTTGGTATTTCTTTTGATGCTAATAACTGTTTATTTTTTTATTACTGTTATCTACCGTAGAAATTTTAATGGGAGTGAGCCGTTAACAACAAAACAGGGAATCATTTTTTCATTTGGGATACTGCTCTTATACATTATTAAAGGGGCACCTATCGATTTGCTTGGTCATCTAATGTTCTCTGCGCATATGATTCAGATGGCAATTTTGTATTTGATTATTCCACCATTATTAATAATTGGAATCCCTCAGTGGATTTGGAGGAATTTTATAAATTTTACAGGAATTAAACCGATTTTTATGTTACTAACAAAGCCCCTTATAGCATTAATTCTGTTTAATGTTTTTTTCTCCATCTATCATATCCCCCTGGTTTTTGATATGGTTAAAACCGATAAAATAACACATGCGTCTTATACCTTAGTCATGTTTCTATTAGCAATAAATATGTGGTGGCCTTTAATCAATCAGTTGGAAGAACATCAAACGCTAAGTGGACTAAAAAAGGTGGGATATATTTTTGCTGAAGGAGTTTTGCTGACCCCAGCATGTGCCTTGATTATTTTTGCAGATAGCGCTTTATATGCTACTTACTCAAACCCTGCTGTTTGGCAAGAAGCTTTAAAGTTATGTGTTCCGTCTAATAAGCTCTCGGGACTGGAATTGACAGGTCCAGAAATCTTTAATTCAATGTCTCTGGTTCATGACCAGCAACTTGGGGGAGTCCTCATGAAAATAATTCAGGAAGTAGTACTGGGATTTGTTCTGGCTTCATCATTTTTTGAATGGTACCGTAAGGACCATGAGGCCTCAGATCATGAAATCAATAATATGTAAACAAAAAGAAGTCTTAACTTGGAATGCAGGGTTTATTAAAAAGGTAGTTATAGGCACCCAACATATACAATAATAGAAAATTTGGAGGAAAAAGACCTAATGAAGAAATCAATTTTGTTTCTTTTTTTATGCTTAACTTTAGCTGGTTGTTCAAATAAAAACGAAATACAAAGCAGAGAAACTATCCGGGAGATTATAGTTGTATCGGTTGAAACCGTGCCTAAAGAGGTAAAGCAAAATGAAGAAATATTGATTCAAGCCCAAATAACCCAAGGGAAAGAAACGGTAACTGATGCAGATGATATGAAGTTTGAAATTTGGAAAGAGGGGGTTCCTTCTGAGGACCATGAAGAAATTAAAGGAGAATTAAATAAAGAGGAAGGTACCTACTTTGTAAAAAAGACCTTTAATGAGCCTGGTCTTTATTATATTATAGCGCATGTTACAGCAAGAGGAATGCATAATATGCCTCAGGTTGAACTTGAGGTTCCTGAATAACTAATAGAAAAAAATGAGAGGGATATTAAATCCCCCTCATTTCTTTGAATAAGAAACATGCTATTCTTTTTTTTCACAACTCTCTCCACTAAAATCGAATTGTATTGTAATATGAGCCACTTTAAGTTCTTTTAGATGCTCCCTTATTTTATTTTTAATATTAACAATGGAATCTCTTTCCGTGTCATATGGCACTTCAAGATGAACAGAAAATGCGTGTTCCTTTCCATCTATGGACCAAATATGCAAGTGATGAAGACCTTCAATCGATGAAATGCCCCGAATTTTTTCTTCTAAAATATTGGTATTAATACCCTTAGGCACTTTATCTAATAAGATACCTAAGGTTTCTTTTAGGTTTTTTATAACATGGTATAGAATGTAAAAAGTAATCCCTATTGATAAAAGTGGATCCAGGATTGGAATATCTTTAAATAACATAATAATACTAACAATTAGTACTGCTACCCATCCTAATACATCCTCAATTAAATGCCAGGAAAGAATTTTCTGGTTTAATCCATCATCACCTTTTTTTAACCGGTAAGCTGCAAACCCATTCACCGCAATTCCCAAAATGGCTAGCCAAAGCATACCCTCTGAGTTGGGATTTACAGGGTTAAATAACCTCTTTCCTGCTTCGTATAAAACATAAATGGAACCGGCTAATAAGACAGCTGCATTTAATAATGCGCCCATTAAGGACAGCCTTTTATGACCAAAAGTAAAATGAGAATCTGCACCTTTTTCTGACTTCTTTTGAAGATACCATGACACTCCTATAGAAATTGAGTCCCCTAAATCATGAACTGCATCAGATATAATGGCGATGCTGCCAGTAAGAAAACCGCCAATTATCTCAATTATTGTAAAGCCTAAGTTCAAAAAAAAAGCTAACCCCATATTTCTTTGTGTTTTGGTATTTTTTGCGCTCATAGGTAATCCCCCTTCTAAATGGGTTAATACCCAAAACCTAACTATTAAAACAATCAATTAGAAGTTAGTAATTAACAAATCATCATGCAATAACGAGTCACATCACTTAATATTTTAGATTAATTGACAAAAATATGGATAGATAGTTAACTATATGAGAGGATGTACATGTATTAAAAGTAAAAAGGGGACTAGCTATGAAGGGAAGAAGATTAAAGAATTCGTATTTAGTTTTGACTTGGTTAACCTTAACTTTAAAAACATATGTTGTCACCCGGTTTGCTTTCAGCTTAGAGATTGAAAATTTTATGCAAGAAATCATATTGATGTTAGCTTGCGGAGGTTCAATCTTATTTTTATTGTGTTTGTGTTTGTTTGGAAATAAAAAGGGGATTAATTCTAGAATTTTTATTACAAATCTCTTCCTAACAATATTGTTATATTTTAATCTGATTTACTATCGATTTTTTAATGATTTTATTACAATACCCGTGTTATTCCAAACTGACAATGCAAGTGATTTGGGGAGTAGTATAATCAGTCTTCTTAACCCTCTTGATATCCTTTTAGTATTAGATTTAGGATTACTGGTCCCCTTAAAAAAGCGATTTGGTGAAATTAAAATTAAAAAGAGGAAGATTTTACTTTATTCCTTACTAGTTATTGCAGCTAATCTGGTACTTGCCAATATTGAAAGACCCCAATTACTAACCAGATCATTTGATAGAAATATGCTTGTGAAAAATCTGGGAGTCTTCAATTATCAGCTGTATGATGCCTACTTGCAGACAAAAACAAGTATGAATCGGGCTTTTGCTGATAGCAGTCAAATAGGAGAAATCGTAAATTATACAAATGCTATAAAAAAACCAAACAATGAGGACCTTGAAGGAATCGCAAAGGGAAAGAATGTATTTGTTATTTCTATGGAATCTACTCAAAACTTTGTAATAAACGAAAAAATTGAAGGCCAGGATATTACTCCTTTTTTAAATAGTTTGATAAAAAGTAAGGACACTTACTATTTTAATAATTTCTATCATCAGACGGGACAAGGAAAAACCTCTGATTCTGAGTTTTTGTTTGAAAACTCCCTTTACGGACTTCCAAGGGGAGCAGTTTTCTTTACACATTCTCAAAATACATTTAAGGGGTTGCCTTCGCTGTTAAGTCAATCAGGTTATTCCACTGCAGTTTTTCATGCAAACAATGAAAGTTTTTGGAACAGGGATGTTATGTATAAATCATTAGGCTATCATCAGTATTTTTCTGATGAATACTATGATATTACTGATGAAAACTCAATTGGATGGGGCCTTAAAGATGATATCTTTTTTGCACAGTCAATGCAATATTTAAGGGATTTAAAGCAGCCATTCTACGCTAAATTTATTACTTTAACAAATCATTTTCCATTTTCCTTAGAGGAAGAGGATGAGCTTATTCCCGAATGGAATTCGGAGGATGGAACAGTAAATCGATACTTTACGACCGTAAGATACGAAGATGAATCTTTGAAAAAGTTCTTTGAGATGATAAAGAAAGAAGGGCTTTATGAGAATTCTATTTTCATACTAATGGGAGACCATTACGGGATTTCATCAAATCATAATGAAGCCATGGCTCAATTTCTTGGAAAGGAGATTACTCCATTCCAAGAAACACAGCTTCAAAAAGTCCCTATGATCGTTCATATTCCTGGTATAAATAATGGAAAGACTATAAAAAATATTTCAGGCCAAATTGATGTCAAACCCTCTATTCTTAACCTTTTGGGTGTAAAAGATAAAACGGATGTTACTTTTGGTTCGGATCTTTTCACCGAATATCCTGACAATTTTACAGTTCTCAGAGACGGAAGTTTTATTACTGAGAAATATTTGTACACAAAAAATAGATGCTATGATAAGCAGACTGAACTTGAAATTGATGGACAATACTGTAAACAGTATGCTGAAAGGGCACAAAAGGAATTGAACGCATCAGATCAAGTAATATATGGTGATTTGTTAAGGTTTATAAATCAGACAGGATATATTTCCGATAGGAGCATATCAAACTAAAATGAGCCGCCATTACTGGCGGCTCATTTTTTTGAATTTGCATTCTGGCTGATTAAAAAAAGCAAATTGTAAATTAGTGAGGCTCTACATGAACATGAGTATGATGTATATTATGGAATTTACGTAAATTATCCTCGATTTTCACCGTAATATCATGACTTTGAATCACGGTCAGTGAAGGATCAACAAAAATTGTAACATCTACTATTGGGTGGTTTCCATGAAGTCTTGCTCTTAAATTCTTTACAAATTTTACTCCTTCCGTTTGATTGATTGTTTCTTCAATTTCCTTCAAGAGTTTAACTTCAAAACCATCAGTTAAATCATGAGCCGCTTCTTTAAAAATTCCCCAGGCTGTTAAACATATAATTATTCCCACAATTGCTGCCGTGAGGGAATCCAGCCAATTCAGCCCGAAATGTGAACCAGCTATACCTATTGCAGCGCCTATGCTTACCAATGCGTCCGAGCGGTTATCCTGAGCTGCTGAAAAAAGGGCCTTACTTCCTATCCTTTTTGATAGCTTCAAATTGTATCTGTAGACTAGGTACATAAAAAGAGAACTAACTAAAGCAACCCCGCCAGTGTATAAATCAGGTCTTTCTTCAACCGGATTATATAAATTTCTAAAAGAATCAATCACTACTTGCAAACCAACTGTAAACATGATCAATGAGGCAACTAAAGAAGCGATCGTTTCAGCTCTAAGATGCCCATACTTATGGTTCTCATCGGCCGGTTTTTGAGAAATCCTTAATCCAATTAATACAGCCACAGAAGCAATAACATCAGTTAAATTGTTGAGACCATCCGCTTTTAAAGCTTCGGAATTCCCTATATTACCCATAGTGAGCTTAAAAATGGAGAATAGAATATATGCTGATATACTAATCCAGGCCCCTTTTTCCCCTTTTTTCATTTCATTTGCTTCCATCTACAGTTCCTCCACTTAACATTATTTAGCTTTTAGTTTTATCTTAACCAATAATAGGCAACTATAATTCGTATTACATTGCCATAGTCCAGTTTTTGGGTTTGCAAATTACTAAGTATTGAGATAATGCATATTTTCTACATAAATTTGTTGCTTTATTGTCACTTTTATTAAATGTGGTTTATGAGATAATGTGATTAAGTGAGCATATAAATAATTTCTAAACACTGAAAAAATACTAATTATATAAATATGGAAGGATGGGTTTTCTTTGTTCTCTCTAATTATAGTAAAATAATTCCTTTGCAAAATCGTCACAATTGGCAGCAGAATTTATGTTAATATTTAAAACATCTTTAAGTGAACATATGCACATATAAGCATTAATTTATTTTTTGTGCAAATATGGAAAGGGGAACTCCTATGAAAATAAAATGGGCTTTGCTGACATTAATTTTCACTATTGCCACTGTGTTAACAGGGTGTGAACCGTTATTAGTTTTAGATCCTAAAGGTCCACAAGGCCGTACAACAGCGGATGTTATCATGATTTCCATTTGGACAATGGCTATAGTTGTAGTGGTTGTATTTGCTTTATATATCTTCATTGTTAGAAAGTATCGTGCTTCTAATCAGAGTGAAGACTATGAGCCTCCACACATTGAAGGAAGTCTTAAACTCGAAATTATCTGGACCGCTATTCCGGTATTAATAGTTGCTTTTCTATCGGTAGTGACTGTTGTATCTACATACAAAGTTGAGGCTACACCAGAAGGATACAATGAGGAACCGTTAGTTATTTACGCATCATCTTCTAATTGGAAATGGCACTTTAGCTATCCTGAACAGAATATTGAAACAGTAAACTATCTGTTCATTCCTACAGATCGACCAATTGAATTCAAACTTTATTCTTACGGGCCAATCTCAAGTTTTTGGATTCCTCAGCTTGGTGGACAAAAATATGCGATGGCTGACATGGTAAATACTCTAAATCTTGCAGCTGATGTACCAGGGGAATATAGCGGGAGGAATGCCAATTTTACTGGTGAGGGCTTTGCCCAACAGACGTTTAATGTAAAAGCAATGCCCCAAAAAGAATTCGATGAATGGGTAAAGGAAATTAATGCAACTGCAGAACCTCTAACAGAGGATAAATTTGAGGAATTATTAAAGCCAGGACATCTTGGACAATCAACTTATACAGGGACCCATTTAACTTTCTCACCACCTCCTAAAGGCCATCACGAGAAAGGTGATTCTGTGAATGAAGAGGTGCAGCCTGGTAGTTCCAAAAAAGAAGATGATGAAGAAGTGGATCATAGCAAAATGAACCATTAAAGTAATATTTTTTTCTAATGTAATTTTGCTGGATTCTATCTTTATGAACACACTTTCCGAAAGGAGTTAAATAGTATGGATTTCTTTGCACGTTTTGCCGTACCGAATCCAGGCCCTACAATTTACGCATCGATGGTTGCCATAGCCCTTACTATGGTGGCTATTTTTGTAGGACTGACATATTACAAAAAATGGGGATACTTATGGCGTGAATGGCTGACAACCGTGGACCACAAACGGATTGGAATCATGTATCTAATTTCAGCTTTATTAATGCTATTCCGTGGAGGAGTAGACGCTATAATGATGCGTGCCCAAACAGCAGTTCCAGAAAATACGCTGCTAGGAGCACAGGAATACAATGAAATTTTTACAACACATGGTGTTGTTATGATTATCTTTATGGCAATGGCGTTTATTATGGCATTAATGAACTTTGCTGTTCCATTGCAAATTGGTGCACGGGATGTAGCTTTCCCGAGGTTAAATGCCCTAAGTTTTTGGCTGTACTTTTTTGGTGCAATGCTCTTCAACATTTCGTTCGTTATCGGAGGATCTCCGGATTCAGGATGGTCATCTTACTTCCCGCTGGCTGGCACTGAATATAGTGAATCTGTAGGTACGAACTACTATATGCTTGCACTACAAATCTCTGGACTTGGTACATTAATTACTGGAATTAACTTTATTACGACCATACTTAAAATGAGAGCTCCTGGGATGACCTTAATGAAAATGCCCATGTTCACATGGTCGGCTTTAATAACAAATCTGATTATTGTCTTTGCCTTCCCAGTATTGACAGTGGCATTATTAATGGGGACCATGGATCGCCTATTTGCTACTAACTTTTTCACAACAAGTAATGGCGGGATGGATATGCTTTGGGCAAACTTGTTCTGGGTTTGGGGACATCCCGAAGTCTATATTTTAATATTGCCCGCTTTTGGAATTTATAGTGAAATTATTTCAACCTTTTCACGCCGTAATCTATATGGCTATAAATCTATGGTTATATCAATGGTTGCTATCTCAGTACTTTCTTTCCTTGTCTGGGTACACCATTTCTTCACAATGGGTCAGGGAGCTTTAGTAAACAGTATTTTTTCAATTACCACAATGGCCATTGCTGTTCCTACTGGGATTAAGATTTTCAACTGGCTATTCACCCTTCGAAAAGGGAAAATCGTTTTTACTACTCCAATGCTCTACTCGCTAGGATTTATCCCGATTTTTACAATCGGTGGAGTGACGGGTGTTATGCTTGGGATGGCAAGCGCTGACTACCAATACCATAACACAATGTTCCTAGTAGCCCATTTTCACTTGGTTATCATTCCTGGTGTTGTTTTTGCCATGATAGCTGGTCTTTTCTACTGGTGGCCAAAAATGTTCGGCTTTATGCTGAATGAAAGACTTGGTAAATGGTCGTTCTGGTTTATTGCCATCAGTGTATGCGTAACTTTCTTCCCAATGTTTATTTCTGGATTGGATGGACAGGCACGCAGGATGTATACTTATTCGGAATCAACCGGATTTGGAATATGGAATCTAATTTCATTTATTGGTGCCATTGGGTTGGCAATAGGATTTGCGTTAATTGTTTATAACATTTATTACAGCATTCGGTACTCAACAAGGGATATCCCTGCAGATCCATGGGATGCACGTTCATTAGAATGGGCTACACATAGTCCAGTTCCTGAATATAACTTTGCAATCGTGCCGGAAGTTGATTCAACTGAAGCATTCTGGGATTACAAGAAAAAAGGATATAAATTATTTAAAGGCAAGTATGAACCGATTCATATGCCTAATAATAGCGGCGTACCGTTTTTAATGGGATTAGTCTTTTTTGTATGGGGCTTTGCCTTTGTATTCGGCATGTGGATTCTTGCTGTAATTGCAACAATCGGCATAGCTGCTTGTTTGGCCCATCGCTCATTCGAGAAAGACCATGGCCGTTATATTTCTGTTGAAGAAATCGAAAAAACAGAAAAAGATTTGGGAGGTGCCAAAAAATGAAAGTAGATCACTCGCTCCCTTTAGAATATGGAACAGAACAAAATCGTCTTAACATCTTGGGATTTTGGATTTTCCTTGGAGCTGAAATTGCTCTTTTTGGGACGCTTTTTGCTTCTTATTTTACCTTAGTAGATCGAACCGGCAGTGGACCAGCAGGAGCTGAAATTTTTGAGATTACACCTGTTCTGATTGAAACAATA